>Ga0206130_10000100_pt1 | contig 138541 bp, 135 predicted proteins | sample Helgoland_Spring_9_FD_148637 | JGI IMG/M metagenome (GOLD analysis project Ga0206130, IMG submission 148637) | Pelagic subsurface seawater microbial communities from Kabeltonne, Helgoland, North Sea - Helgoland_Spring_Bloom_20160512_1 | ecosystem: Environmental > Aquatic > Marine > Epipelagic...
AAGGAAGTCCCTATTTCACTGACACATTTAAGTCTGCTCAAGTTGAGTATTTTGGGAAAATATTAAAGAATAATATCTTTCTTCGTTACAATGCTTTTAGTGATGAGATAGAAATGGCTAAGTCTTCAAATCAAAATTCATCTGATGAAATTTTAATAAAAAACAATAAAGTTGCTTGTGTTATTGACAATGACACATATCGTTACCTAGGATACATAAATGAAAACCAAACTCCCGCCGTGGGATATGTTAAAGAATTATTCAAAGGAACTACTTTTTCTTTTTACATCAGAGAAACAAAAGCTTACATGGAAGCTACCACTGCAAGAACATCACTCGAGCGTTCTTTTCCTGCGCGTTATGTAGATAAGAAATATTATTATTATGCCATCGAAAATGGACCTTTACAAGAAGTTAAATTATCCAAAAAGAAAATTATAAATTCTTTAAAGCCTTTTGCGAGTCAGATCAAGACCTTCATTAACGACAAAGATTACAAGCTTAAAAAAACAAAAGAAGTTGTTGAGATGTTTGTTTTTTTAGAAACACTCTAACTAGTAGATCCACTAAAGCTTTTAACCCTTTAATTTCAATGAATTAAAGGGTTATTTTACATTAGAAAATATCGTAATTGATGGTGTTATCCAAGATTTTATTTACGAGAAAAAATAAATTTTTAGATTTTCTTAACATTTATTCACTTTAATGTTTAAATTTGATGACCAAAATTTTTACAAAATGAAACATTTATATTATTTAATGTCTTTAATGCTGTGCGTTCAGTTCGCAATAGCACAGAGCACAGTAACAGGTAATGTTACTGATGATCAAGGTGTGCCACTTCCTGGTGCCACTGTCCTAGAAGTAGGAACTAGCAATGGAACCACAACCGATTTTGATGGTAATTATTCCATCACAGTTCAAGATGGTGCCTCAATCTCTGCAAGCTTTGTAGGGTATGAAACTGCAAGTTCAATCGTTGCAGGACAAGATCAAATTAATTTTTCCTTAGAACAAGGAAATCAATTAGAAGAGGTGATTGTCACGTCCTTAGGGATTAAGCGTGAGAAACAAGCCTTAGGATATGCGGTTTCTGAGGTATCGAACGAATCTATTGAGCAACGTGCTGAAGGTGATATCGGTCGTGTACTTACTGGAAAAGCTTCTGGGGTTCAAATTACTAACCAGTCTGGTTTGTCTGGATCTGGAACAAGTATCGTAATTCGTGGATTTAATTCATTCTCTCAAGGAAACCAACCTTTGTTTATTGTAGACGGTGTACCTTTCAGTAGCGAAACAAATAGTCAAGGTAGTTTTGTCGATGGTAATAACGGTTCTTCTCGTTTTTTAGACATCGATCCAAACAACATTGAATCCGTGAGTGTACTTAAAGGACTTGCAGCTGCAACTCTTTATGGAACCCAAGGACGTAATGGTGTTATCTTGATTACTACCAAATCAGGTAGTTCTTCTTCTGGAGAGGTTAAAAAGAATGAAGTTACAATCAATTCATCATACTTTAATGTTGAGTTCGCTTCAATGCCTGATTACCAAAATCAGTACGGAAATGGATTTGACCAAGCTTTCGGATGGTTCTTCTCAAATTGGGGGCCAAGTTTTGATGAAGGTGGACCAGCAGGATGGGGTGGACAATCCTCAATTAATGGTACTGTTTCTGGAACACCAGGTTTCCTAAGACATCCATTTACTACAGCGAGTTCAGCAACCGGTATACCACAAGTATTAGGTGCGCTAGGTATTGCTCCAGATGAATTGTATGAATGGAAAGCTTATGATAGTGTTGGTCAATTCTTTAAACCTGGACATGTATTTAGTAACAATGTTAATGTTAGAGGTTCCAGTAATGATGGAACTGTAAACTATAATATTAATTATGGTAATCTTGAAGATGTAGGATTTACCCCTGGAAATACTGTTAACAGGAACACATTAAGTTTTGGTGGAAATGCAAAACTTTCAAATAATTTCAACGTTGGAGGTACTTTAAACTTCACTCAAACTAAATTTAAGACTCCACCAGTTGCTGCTGGTTATGGTAGTAATGTAAGTGGTGAAGGGTCTTCAGTATTTGCGAATGTATTTTATACACCACGAAGTGTTGATTTGATGGGCCTTCCTTTTCAAAATCCAGTAGACGGTTCATCAATCTACTACAGACAAAATAACAGCATACAAAATCCAAACTGGACAGTAAATAACGCATCTAACATCCAAAATACAAATCGTGTTTTTGGTGGAGCAAATATCTCTTACGGTATAAATGATAATATTAATCTATCCTATCGTTATGGTATTGACGTTTACTCGGAGAATAATATAAATTATGCAAATAGAGGAGGTAAAACAGGATCCCTTGTTAACAGAAACGGTTTGTATGAAACATGGAACAATACTAAATCAATATACAATCATAACTTCAACATTAGCGGTGATTACGATATAAACGATTTTGGAATTACATTTAACGTAGGTGTTGACTCAAGAAGCGATACTTTTGATCAGAACGGTACACGGAGTACAGGGCAACAGGTTTTCAATGTATTACGTCATTTCAATTTTGAACAGCAAGATGAAATCCAGTACCTTGAAAAAAGAAATATAGTTGGTGCATTTGCTCAAACAGAATTAGATTACAATCGTTGGATTTATTTAACGCTAGCTGCACGTAAAGATTGGGTATCAAACTTATCCCAAGAAAATCGCTCAATTATATACCCTTCTGCTAGTGCATCATTTATTCCAACTACAATCTTTCCTGAGATAAAAAGTGATATAATAAGTCTACTTAAAGTAAGAGCTGGTTATGGTACTTCTGCAAACTTCCCATTTGGCTATCCAGTTGCTGCAACACTCAATTTAGACACACAATCGTTTATAAGAAGTGGTGGTTATGTTATATCGAATACATCTGGTTCTGTATTAGGAAATCCTAATTTAAAACCTGAGCGTATTGATGAGATCGAATTTGGAGTTGAAGGACGTTTCTTCAATAATAGATTAAGTCTAGATTTATCGATATATAACAAGAAGACTAACGATTTGATTATTAATCGCCCTCTTGACCCATCAACAGGTTATACTTCAACACAAACCAACATTGGTTTGATAGAAAATAAAGGGGTTGAACTAGATTTATCTTTTGACTGGATTCAAAGTAATGACGGTGTAAATTGGAATACTTCATTAAACTGGTCTACTAATGATGCAATTGTTATCGATTTAGGAGAAGATACTGACCGAATTGTGTATGCTGGATTTGGAACATTAGGTAACGCAGCTATACCAGGCGAATCTTTGGGATCAATTATCGGGTCATCTATCACTAGAGACACATCAATTGAAAATAACAGATGGCTTCCAGGTAACCTGATAGTTAATAATCAGGGTAGTTATGATGAAACATTTGATCCTACAATTATTGGTGATGCTAATCCAGATTGGATTGCTAATATTAGCAACAGCGTTTCATACAAAAACCTAAGCTTAAATTTCTTATTTAACTTCCAAGCTGGTGGAGATATCTACAGTACAACTGTAGCAACTCTTCTAGGTCGTGGTCTAACAACTGATACTTTAGACCGTGAATTGAGTTTTATTCTTCCAGGATTTAACAATGGACAGCCTAATACCAAACAAATAAACAACTCAACATTCTACTTCAGCAACGTTTTATACGGTCCTGATGAAATGAGAATGTATGATGCTACTCATTGGAGATTAGGAGAAATTTCGCTATCCTACAGTTTGCCTCAGAGCTTAATTGAAAATACGCCATTTGGTAACATATCTTTAACAGCTTCAGGATTTAACTTATTCTACGATGCGATCAATATGCCCGATGGAACTAATTTTGATCCAAACATTGCGGGTGTTGGTATTGGTAACGGAAGAGGATTTGACTTCCTTAACGGACCAAGTGCAAAGAGATATGGTGCAAGTATTAAACTTACATTTTAATATTAAAAATAATAAATATGAAATATACTAATTACATTTTAGGACTTTGTTTAGGTGCTTTTCTTGTATTGGCGTCTTGTGAGACTATTGAATTAGATCTTACATCCAACCCAAATGCATTGAGCCCTGAACAGGCGGATCCGACGTTCTTTTTGAACTCGATCCAAGTAGACTTCGCGTTTTGGGTAAACAGCATGGGTGACCGTGGTGGTGAACTTACTCGAATTAATTATATGAATGGGAGAACTTATAACAATATTTACTCTCCTGACAGTTGGAACGGACTTTGGTCTTCTGCTTATCGCGGAATGCTTGAAGACATACGTTTAATGAACTTCCTTGCTGATGAAGCAGGTTTGAGTTTCCACAAAGGAATGGGTAAAGTTTTTCAAGCCTATATATTGTTAACTTTAGTTGACTATTTTGGAGATGTTCCTTATTCTGAGGCTTTACAAGGTTCGGATGGTATTTTAAATCCCGTTTCTGATAATGGTCAAAGCGTATATGACGCCTCAATTGCACTGTTAGACTCTGCAATTCAAGACTTTAATGCTGGTGGACCAGCTCCTTCAGAAGACTTCTTCTATAATGGTAATTCTTCTAAATGGGTTAAAGCTGCAAATAGTATTAAGAAAAAAGCGCTTCTTAACAAAGGCGACTTTTCTGGATACAATGCTGTGTCTAACTATATAACTGATTCATCAGACGATTTTCAATTTGCTTGGGGAACTAGCCCTGCAACACCTGATACACGTCACCCTTTATACAGGTCAAGTTATACCTCTACTGGTGGTGGTGAATACATGTCCAATTGGATGATGTTTAAGATGTTAAATGGTCATGGAGGAAATACTGATCCACGAATTAACTATTATTTTTACAGACAAGTAGGCGAAACACCAGGTTTCGATTCTGCTGCAAATGAAGAAGTATTAGAATGTGGTTTATCTGGATACTACGTACCACCTCAACTCAGAGGTTCTGAGACACCATTCTGTGCTCCCACAAACTCGTCCAGCAAAGCTGCGAGTGGATACTGGGGGAGAGATCATGGAAATGATAATGGTACACCCCCAGACGGATTCTTAAGAACACTACGAGGAGTTTATCCTGCAGGTGGTGCATATGATAATAGCAGCTTTTCTGGTCTTGTCGATGGAGATGGTGAAGGTGGTGCAGGAATTACTCCTGTAATTCTTTCCTCATGGATGCACTTTATGAACGCTGAAGTAGCAGTTTCAACTGGTGGTGATCCAACCTCAGAAACACTTGTTGCTGTAGAACAAGCTTTGAATAAAAGCGATAACCTTGGTGGACCATCAATGAGTGGAGACGATGTTGCTGCTTATGTTGCTGCGTTTACCGCTGATTGGAATGCTGCAGGTTCAACTGCTGACAAATTAGATATGTGGGCAACTGAATACTTTATCTCAATGGTGGGTAATGGTATCGATGCATACAATTCTTACAGAAGAAATGGATATCCTAGAGATCTTCAACCTAATGTTGAACCCGACCCAGGACAATACCCTCTTTCTCAATATTACCCAGCGAATTATGTGAATACAAATAAGAATGCTATCCAAAAGACAGCTAAAACTGAACGTGTATTCTGGAATTCTAATGGACCAACTAACTTAAAATAATGAACATGAAAAAAATAATTTATTTCTTGAGCTTAGTTATTGTATTACAGTCTTGTGAAGATCCAGATAATACAGTAAACTTTGTGCTTGATAATTACGAAACAGGAGCTGTTTTAAGAACAATTTCATCTTCTGGTGATTTTAACTATTATGATCAAGCATCATCTATATTTTCTGCTACAATTGAAGCTCATGATGTAGAGGATGGTGGCTTAATGCAGAGTGTGGAAATCTTTCTATCAGTTGATGGAGGATCAGAAATCCTTTATAGAACACTTCAACCTGGTGAATTCACTACTGGTCCTACTGGACTGCCCAGAGCTTCTTTTCAAGTAGGCCTGTCTGAAGTAGAAACTCTTGTTGGATTTAATGGAGGAAGTACTGTTAAAATTAGATTGCAATTGAACCTTACTAATGGTAAAACGTATTCTGAGAATGACGTTGCCGGATCAATGACAGGTTCTTATTTTAAATCTCCTTTTGCATACCGTAAAATTGTGTTGTGTAATGTAACAGACGGTTCTGCTGTTCCTGGTATATATACAATTAAAATGCAAGATTCGTACGGTGATGGATGGCAAGACAGTAGAGTAAGACTTACCCTTGATGGACAAGTGTATGATTTTGCCATGCCAAGTCCTTACGCAAGTGGTGTCGCAATTAATGCAACATTAGAGTCTTATACAGGTGATGATAATGCTGGTATTTCGACAATTACTGTTCCTGCAGATGCTTCAACAATGAAATGGGAATGGATAGTTGGTAGATTTCCTGAAGAAACTTCATATACAATAGCTTTCACTAGCTTGGATGGATCAAATGCTCAAAATTGCTACAATGAAGCAAATGGACCTGGTGGTGAAAAAATACTTAGTATTTGCCAATAAAACTATTATTTAAATTTAAAAAGGGGACAATATTGTCCCCTTTTTTTATGGATATATATAACCTCTCCAAAAGGTGGGTCCGCCTCCGTTATATTTCCATACAATAGTTCCAGACGGTGTAACCTCCCAATATCCATAATCACCTTCACAGATTAGAGTATTTCCATTAGCAAGCCGATAGGCACCTGAAATTTTTCCAAAAAATAGATCTGGATGTGTATAACTCCATGCCTCTTCAGGAGTATCCCAATTTTTTGGATTAGGATCGAAACTAGCAGGTAATATAAATTCATATACTACGGATTGAGAATCTCTTGAACCATTCATATAAATCAAAAAATTACCTCTAGTAGCTGGATCATGTTCTACTAATGTTGGATGATGGTTATTAAAAAAGAGTTGTTCTGAGAGACTTCCATAGGTGGAAGGGTTGCCAAAACGGAATTTTAAATCACCTAGTTCAGATTTCGTTTCTTCTGTAGTGTAAGAATGTGGGATAACCCATACTTCACTATAGAAATTCACACTTAAATAAATCACATCTCTAACAGTATCATAAAATAATCCATTAGCATGCATAAGATCTCCAGTATCATTTAAATCATAGTTGAGATCTATTTTCTCTGGATAATCTTCTATACTCCCAAAATTAGATAGTGAAGAACTAGAATCTTGTATCAAATGATCAACACTTCGCCATTCCCATTCAATATCAAATGTATTGGGATTCAACTCAATAATTTTCTCCAGATATATGGGTCCATCTCCCTCATATCCAAGTGCACTTGCTTGTTGCGGATTGAAAAGTTCCCAAATTAATAAAAGTATATTTCCATTGGGTAACACTTCAAAATCATGGTGTAAAAGTTCTGTCTCAGTATTCACTTCATATTCCCAAAGTGTTTCTCCTGTAGGAGTAAGCTTTCTTAAAATTCCTCCATAACCTCCAAATGAAAAGGATACGGATTCGGGTTTAAATAAGCCCATCAGATTTCCATCAGAAAGGAGTTTTAGTTCATTTCCAAGTTTGGAGCTAAAATTCCATGTCTGTAGTTTATTTCCAATTTTGTCAGTTAAAAAGGCTTGAGTTCCTCCATTTTTAATCATGAAAATAGGATTGACATCTATCTTCTTAGGAACATATACCTCAATCTCACTTGCTACCTCTGGAATGGGAAGAAAGATGGCTGTAATCACAAAATCACTTGTCGCTGTGAAAGTATATTCCTCTAATTCAATTGGGGTTTCAAAACCTTCCCAACGGTCAAAGTAAAAACCTGACTCTGGAGTTGCAACAAGGTTAATCGTACTATTCAAATCATAAACTCCTGACTCCAAAGATAGTGCACCTCCCCCACTAATTGAAAAAGTAAGAGTAACTGAAGTTATTTCTTCCTCAGAGTTCAAATCAGAGGAACACTGAATAAGACTAAAGACAACAAGAAAACTAAAAAGACTTGAATAATAAAAAGATTTTAAACTTAGAGATTTCATAAAAGGAAATTTAAATTATAAAATTAAAGAAAAAGTCTATCCTTATAATATTTGAAACAAAAAATGTGATACATAAAAGAATAGAATTGAAAGGGATTCTCCTAAAAATTTGGAGTAATTTTGAATCATGGAAGAAACAGTAACTATATTTGGAATACGCGCAATTCTTGAAGCCATTGAATCTGGAAAATCACTTGACCGTGTTTGGTTGTTAAAAGGCACACAAAGTAAGCTCTTTGAACAACTCTTACATGTCCTTAGAAATAAGAATATTCCATTTAGTTTTGTTCCTGTAGAGCGACTTGATCGCTTCTCAAGCAAAAATCACCAAGGAGCTGTTGCAAGAATTGCAGCATTGGCTACTCAAGAGATGGAGCCACTGGTAGAGGCAATATTAAAAGAGAAAAAAAATCCTATTTTTCTTCTTTTGGATGGAATTACAGATACAAGAAATTTTGGAGCTATATTAAGATCTTCTGCTGCAACTGGTGTTGATGCTGTTTTTATATCTAGTACTGGTAGTGCACCACTAAATGGAGATGTAGTTAAAACCTCAGCTGGAGGAGCTTTTAAGGTTCCTATTTCAAAAGTACAACATCTCAAAGATGTGGTCTATTATCTGAAGGCTCATGATATTTCTACCACAGGGATTACAGAGAAAGCTACAGAGTCCATTTTTGAAACTGAGCTTACAGGACCGATTGCCTTAGTTTTTGGCTCAGAAGATATAGGGATTTCAAAAGGTTTATTAAAAATTTTAGATCATAAAGTTAAGCTACCCATGACAGAAGCCATAGATTCATTAAATGTATCTGTTGCTTGTGCAGTAGTGTTTTATGAAACCCTAAGACAGCGTAAATAGACTGCACAAAAAACTTATATTTATAGCATGAATACTCCTTTAGCAGAACGCATGCGACCAAAATCTCTAGCTGATTATTTCGGTCAAGAGCATCTGGTGGGACCTGAAGGAAGTTTAACTCAAATGATAACCCATGGTGTTTTTCCCTCTCTCATCTTTTGGGGACCACCAGGAACAGGAAAAACAACTCTCGCCCAATTACTCGCCTTAGAAAAAGAACGCCCTTTTTATCAATTATCAGCCATAAATGCAGGGGTAAAAGAAATTAGAGAGATCATCAATAAAGCAGAACATTCAGGAGGCTTATTTTCTGGAAAAAGTCCAATTTTATTCATCGATGAAATTCATCGATTTAGTAAATCGCAACAGGATTCTTTATTAAACGCAGTAGAAAAAGGAATAATTACTTTAATTGGCGCCACTACAGAAAATCCAAGCTTCGAAGTCATTAATGCTTTACTTTCAAGGTGTCAGGTATATACACTAAACACCCTTGATAAAGAAAATTTAGAAAAAATCTTAACTCATGCTTTAGAAAAAGATAGTGTTTTAAAAAATTACTTAATTAAATTAAACGAGACAGAAGCTTTGATTGAATTGGCGGGAGGCGATGCAAGAAAGCTTCTTTCATTGTTTGAGTTAGTTATTCAAGCCCAAAGCGAAAAGCAATTCACGCTGACAAATGATCTTGTTTTTAAAACAGTGCAAACCAATAGTGTTCTCTTTGATAAAAATGGGGACTTTCATTATGATATTGTCTCGGCCTTTATAAAGTCAATTCGTGGGAGTGATCCCAATGGTGCAATTTATTGGTTGGCTAGGATGATTGAAGGGGGTGAAGACATTAGTTTTATTGCAAGAAGAATGCTCATTCTTGCTGCAGAAGATATTGGAATTGCCAATCCCACTGCATTAGTTTTAGCCAATAGCACCTTTCAAGCAGTCAATAGTGTGGGTTATCCTGAAGGGAGAATTTTACTTAGTGAATGTGCTTTATATCTAGCTTCCTCTCCCAAAAGTAATGCTGCCTATAAAGCAATAAATACAGCACAAGAGAAAGTAAGAGAAACGGGGAATCTCCCTGTACCTCTTCACCTAAGAAATGCACCTACAAAATTGATGAAAGATCTAGGTTATGGAGAAGAGTACAAGTATGCACATGATTATGAAAATCAATTTGCAGAACAGGAATTTCTCCCTGAAAAAATAAAAGGAATCAAACTTTACAATCCAGGAGATAACCCAAAAGAAAAAAGTATTCGAGAATTTCTAAAATTTCGATGGAAAAAGAAGTATGGGTATTAATGCTTACGCCAAAAAAATGGTGTAAAGAGAATCAATACGGTAAACAATTCTAATCTTCCAAGAAGCATTAAAAAGGTAGCCCACCATTTTCCAATATTAGGAAGTGATGCATAATTTTGACTAGGTCCGAAATCACCTAAAGCTGGACCTACATTTCCCAAAGTAGATGCTGCCAAACCAATAGCCGATTCAAAGTCTATTTTTAATAATCCAAAACCAAGTGCTCCAATGATAAAACTGAGCATATAAAGAATAAAAAAGCCCAGTATATTATAGGAAATTGAATCGCTAACTGTCTTTTTATTATATCGAGCTTGGATAATTGCATTGGGATGTAGAGCACGTTTAAACTCTAAAAATCCACTTTTGATCATTAGCATATGACGTACTACTTTAACTCCTCCTGCAGTCGAACCTGAAGATCCTCCTAAAAACATTAATCCGAAGAAAACAATTGTTAAAAAGGGAGTCCACATAGTAAAGTCAGCTGAAACAAATCCCGTAGTTGTAATTACTGAAACCACTTGGAAGAGTGCATCACGAAACGTTGATTCTAATTGGCTAAAGTTAGTACTTCCACCTACGGCAAAAAACCCTTCCTTATTCAATACAACTAAAGCGATGAGAACCGTAAATATAATTAAGAAGGAAGTGTACACTTTAAATTCTTCATCTCGAAATATTTTTTGGAATTTCCGAGTAAAAGCATAATAACTTAAAACAAAATTCATCCCTGCTAGGAACATAAAAAAGATTATAATGTACTGAATTAAGGGTTGATCATCCCAAAAGGTAATACTAGAATTTTTAGTCGAAAATCCACCTGTAGAAAGCGTACTCATGGAATGGTTAATTGCATCAAAAAAAGACATCCCAGCAAAATAAAGCAAGAAGGTTTCAAGCAAAGTATATGCAACATAGATCAACCACAAGCGTTTGGCTGTATCTGTAATTCTCGGATGTAATTTATCTCCACCAGGCCCTGGAGCTTCAGCAGTAAATAACTGTGTCCCTCCTATACCTAAAAAAGGTAAAATTGCAATTGCTAAAACAATGATACCCATCCCCCCTATCCAATGAGTCGTACTTCTCCAAAATAAAACACCTTTTGGAATACTTTCAATATCATTTAGAATTGACGCTCCAGTGGTTGTATAGCCTGATATTGTTTCAAAAAAAGCTGCTGAAAAATCAGGAATGGTAGCTGTAAGCAGATATGGTATGGTTCCTGACAAGGACATTAAAATCCACCCAAAACTAACAATAAGATATCCTTCCCTTCTTTGTATTTGTTTATTGTGTTGCCTTCCAAAAAGCATCATCAATGCGCCAGTAGAGAGCACTAAAAAAGCAGAAAGTGTTAATTCAAAGACCACACCGTCCTTTACAATAAAACTAGTCAGTGCAGAAAATAACATAAGACCCCCGTTAAAGAGTAACAGTATCCCCATTAAAAATATGACGATCTTATAGTTTAGGCTATGCATAGACTTTATAAAAATAAACTTTCAATACGCTTTATAGAGCGGGGCAGACAACATACCACAATTCGATCCCCAGCGCTAATTTTATAATCTCCTAATGCAATAATTCCTTCACCGTCTTTGATCACTCCCCCTATAATTGCTGTCCTTGGAAAATCTAGATCTTTAATTTTATATCCTGTAACTTTAGAATTCGCATTTACAATAAATTCTAAAATCTCGGCATTGAGGTTGTTTAACGTTGTCATATCGACAACTTCTCCCCTACGGATATATCTAAAAATGGTATTCGCTGTAAGAAGTTTTTTATTGATCAGAGTATCGATTCCAATGGAGTGAGACAATTGAAAATAATCCATATTTTCTACCAAGGCAATTGTTTTCTTCACATTTTTGGTGCGAGCCATTAAACATGACATGATGTTCGTTTCAGAATTTTCTGTAACCGAAATAAAAGCGTCCATAGTAGAAAGATCTTCTTCCTCCAAAAGTTCTGCATTTCGACCATCTGCATTGATAACTAGGGCTTTGGGTAGTAAGTCGGCAATTTCAAAAGCTTTCTTTTTATTTTTTTCAATAATAGTGACATTAAACTTTTTCTCGCAAAGTTCACGGGCTGTATTGTATCCTATTCTGCCTCCTCCCAAAATCATAACGTTCTTGATTGAAGCCTTTCGTTTCCCTGTTAATTTATAAAGCTCTTCTACACCTTCTTTTAGAGTGATAAAAAAGACAGTATCCCCTGATTCAAAACATGTATCTCCCCTTGGAATCATGGTATACTGTGTTCCTTTTCGTTGAATAGCGATGGGCATAAAATGAACATCAGGAAAAATACTAGCCGCCTCTTTTACACTTTTACCAACGAAAGGAACATCTTTTCCTAGACTGGTTCCAATAAGGGTAAGCGCGCCTTCTTCGAAACCATAACTGTTTGAAAAAGCAGATTGATCTAGAAGCTGTTGAATTTCAGTTGCTGCTAGTTCTTCTGGAGAGATCAGCTCATCTACACCGATTTCTTTAAAACTAATCTCATTTTTAACATTAATGAACTCAATATTAGAAATACGTGCAATTGTTCTTTTACTACCCAGCTGTTTTGCTAATGCACATATCGTGATATTAGTTGCTTCTTCAGAAGTAACTGCAATAAACAAATCTGAACTGGCCACTTGTGCTTCTTCCATTAACGCCAATGACATCGCATTGCCGTGGATACCTCGAATGTCTAGATGAGATTCTGCATAGTTTAGTCGATCTTTATCGGTATCAATTAAAATGATATCTAAAGACTCAAAAGAGAGGAGTTTGGCTAGATGAAAACCTACTTCACCTCCGCCTGCAATGATTATTTTCATAAGTGCGTATCGAAATACTTCAACAAATATACAAATATTAGCTACTAGAGTCATAAAGAGAGAGAAACATCCTTCCCAAATTAGTATCTTTGACCCTTGCTATGAAAAAAACAATTAAACCGAATCAAAATAATCCTGAAGCCAAAAAAAAGCAAGTGACCCAGATGTTTGATGGGATTTCAAAAAGCTATGACTTGCTCAATAGAATCATTACTCTAGGAGTGGATATCATTTGGCGAAAACGAGTTGTTAAATTAATTGAAAAAGTAGATCATGAATCTATTATAGATATTGCAACAGGAACCGGAGACCTCGTTTTAGCACTTTCAAAATTAGATACTAAAAAGATTATTGGCCTTGATATTTCTCCAGGGATGCTAGAAATTGGTAAAGAAAAAGTTCTTGCTAGAAAATTAGGAGATCGAATTGATATGCAACTGGGGGATTCTGAGGCACTTCATTTTGAAGACAATAGTTTTGCAGCCGTAACAGTAGCATTTGGAGTAAGAAATTTCGAAAATTTAGACAAAGGCTTATCTGAGATTTTTAGAGTTTTAAAATCAAATGGTACCTTAGTAGTGCTTGAAACTGCTGTGCCTAAGAATTTCATACTCAATAGATTTTATATGTTTTATACTCAAAACGTCATGCCGTTTGTTGGAAAACTATTTTCTAAAGACCGCAGTGCGTATGAATATCTCTCAGATTCTGCAGCCGCTTTTCCTCATGGTGAGGTCTTCAACAATATTTTACGCAAAAATGGGTTTATAGAGGTAGAAGATTTGCCACAAACATTAGGTATCGCTTCTATTTATTTTGCAAAAAAAGCTTAACAAACATTACCTTCTACTCCTCTTTTCCTGCTTATGCTATACGCCAGGGCTACTTGCACAATATCCTACGGTTAGAGAACGAATTATCAATCTCCCTACATTTGACCAAAAGCCCATACATTACGGTTACTATATCGGCTTGAATCAGTATGACTTCAAATTTGATTACGTTGACTACTATTACAAAGAGTTACGGTATAAAGATGTTGCTGTTATTCCAAAATCTGGATTTTGCGTTGGTCTTATTGGAGACCTTAGGCTAAATACTTTTTTCAACCTTCGTTTTGAACCTGGACTTTATTATAGTAGAAGAGAATTACAATATCCCGACATCGTTGGATTTAACAAAGAGTCTGATAAACTAAGAGAAGTGAAATCCACCTACATCCACCTCCCTATTGTGTTGAAAATTAGCACTAAAAGGATTAATAACTTTAGGCCTTTCATTATGGCTGGATTTTCAACTGACTTCAACTTGTCGAGTAACCATAAAAATAGAGATGATAACGCTAGTAATGTTTTTAGAACAACTTCTCAAAACTTAAATTATGAATTAGGGTTAGGCTTTGATTTTTATCTCTATTATTTTAAGTTCTCACCTTCTCTAAGAGGTATTTTCTCTTTCCAGAATGAATTAATCCCAGATGCAAATCCAAACAGTCCGTGGACTGGAATCATTGATTCCATGTTTAGCAGAGGAATTGCAATTATTATCACATTTGAATAACTACCTAGCTCGAAATATTTCGCTTAAAAAAATTGCTCCAGCTACAGCAACATTGAGACTTTCTGCTCCCCTTCCTGATTTAAAATTAGGAATACTAACCTTATGATTCAAAATTTGTTCCACAGATTCAGAAAGCCCGTGAGATTCGCTTCCAAAAACAACACTTGCTCTGGTTTCAAAATTCGTTTCATAAAGAGAACTTCCATCTAGATCGGCTCCATAAATAGGTTTGTTTAATTCAATTAACTTTTCGCTTAAATCTTCCACATAATGACATTGAACTCTTGCTATAGATCCCATTGATGCCTGAATTACTTTGGGATTAAAACAATCAACGGAAGTTTTACTACACAGCAGTTGAGAAAGCCCAAACCAATCACATAAACGAATAATTGTCCCTAAGTTTCCGGGATCGCTAATACCATCTACTACTATAGTGATATTTTCATCAACTATTTTTTTAGGTATAGGAAGTTTAAAGACGCCCAAAACTGGACTAGGTGATTTAAAGTGTGTAATTCCCTTCATTTCATTTACTGCAACAAGCTCTGATTGGGGATGAAAATGGGGTGCAATTGAAAATAAAGAGACACAGGTCCACGATGCTGATAGCAATTCCTCTAAAACTTTTTCTCCTTCGGCAACAAAAAGTCCAGTAGCCAAACGATACTTTTTTTGTTTTAATTGGAGGATTTGTTTGCGTTGATTCTTACTGACCATAAAAATGACTTATTTTTGAGAAATAATACAACTTGTGTGCATCAGCTCGTAACAAAATTAAGCATTCTATTCATACTGTTCTCTATTTTAGCAGGATGTTCGGGCACTCGTTATCTGAAGACAGAGAAACTACTCATTGATAAGGTTGAAGTCTTTGAGAATGATCAGTTATTAAAAAATAACCCAGTAAATTTCATCATCACCACGCCTCCCAATAAAAAATTTCTAGGAATCCCCTTTGGAAAAATACTTTACGAAACAGCTCATCCCAATCCGAAAATCAAATTTCAAGAGTGGCTTCAAAAAAAAGAAAAAAGATCAAAACGCCTAAGTAAACTATTGTCTAACAAACAAGTGGCTGCACTGGAAAATTATGGTGCTTCATTTAATTCCTGGTTAAAGAAAACAGGAGAAGCGCCTGCAATCTTAGATAGTATTGCAATTAAAAATTCAAAAAATAGAATTTCTCAATATTATAAAAACCTAGGCAACTTTGATATTGAAATAACTATTGATACCGTAAAAACCAAAAAAAATAAGGTAACCCTTAAATATTTAATTCTTCCGAAAAGTAAATATCAAATTGATTCTATTACTGCCCAAATCAACTCTTCAGACATAGACTCCATTTACAAAAAACATATTGATGCAAAACTCATCAAAAAAGGAAGTCCTTTTGAGATCAAAAAGTTTGAAGATGAGAGGACTCGCCTCATCCAGTTATTTAGAAATAATGGGATTTATAATTTCCAACAAAATAGTATCCAATTTACAGCGGCTATTGACAGCTCGGGTATGGACACGAAAATTCCTGTAAATATTCAAATTAACAACATCCAACAACGAATAAACGATACCCTAAAAGAAATTTCCTACGCAATACATCATGTTAAAGAAATTGAAGTTTACATCGATGATTTAAAGAATCAAGAAAGTTTTGATCAATTTACAGATACCCTAAACTATAATGGGTTTACACTCTTAAGTAAGGGTAAATTAAAATACCGTCCCAAGGCCATCGCCTCAGGAATTGCAATTAAAAAAGATGCTGTTTACAGTGATGAAAACAGAAACATTACTTATCGATATTTCACAAGTCTTAAGAATTTCAAATACCCTAGCATTAGTTACTCACCAATAGAAGGCCAGAAAGACGCCCTTAAAGCATCGCTTTTCCTCACCCCTAAAGAGCGCTTTTCTCTTGGCTTTGATTTGGATTTTTCCCATTCAAATATTCAAGATTTCGGTGTGGGTCTAGGTGGAGGTTTAGGAATCCGAAATGTATTCAGAGGAGCCGAATTGCTTGAGCTCAACATAAAAAATACAGTAGGTGCTTCTAGAGATATAGCTCAGAGCGGTGATCGCTTTTTTAACATTTTTGAATTAGGTGCTGATTTAAAGTTAAGCTTACCTAGATTATTAATTCCTTTTGTTCAAAAAGAGTTAATCCCAAAATCGATGAGCCCTAAAACAGAATTAATAGTAGGGAGCAGTTTTCAAGAAAATATTGGTTTAGACAAACAGTTTTTTAAGGGAACCTACCAATTTGATTGGCAACCGAATACCAAAAAAAGAGTCCTATTCAAATGGATCGATCTAGAGTTTGTAAACAATCGCAACTTAACCAACTATTTTAATGTATATAAAAACTCCTATGATCGTCTCAATTTGATAGCACAAAATTTTAATGTAGAGCAAGACTGGGTTGATTCAAATAATAATTTAAATATCCCTGAGGGAGCCACAAATTTTATTGATGCAGTTATAAATAATGAAACCCCTTTAACAGTTGAAGACAATGAATATAAAACAATCAACACGGTAAAAGAACGTCAAGATAGATTGACTGCAAATAATTTAATTCTTGGTTCTTCTTTTAGTTTAAACTTTAACAGTCAAGAAAGTATTTTTGATGAAAATTTCTATCAGCTCAGATGGAAACTAGATTGGGTGGGGAGTGTTTTAAATCAGATATTAAATGGACTCAATGGTGAGGAAGATGCTGAAGGGAATAATGTATTTGGTGGAGTAAGCCCTTCTCAATATGTAAAAACCGAACTAGACTTTATCAAACACTGGAAACTGGGCAGAGAACAAGTGATTGCATTCCATGCCTTTACGGGAATTGCACTTCCCTTTGGAAATTCTAACAATATGCCCTTTTCTCGTTCGTTCTTTTCTGGAGGTTCCAATGATAATCGAGCTTGGAAAGCCTACAAACTTGGCCCTGGAAGTAGCAGTAATATCAATGAATTTAATGAAGCTAATTTAAAAATTGCCTTCAATTTAGAATATCGTTTTCCTCTCGCAGGCCCATTAAAGGGAGGTGTATTTATTGACACAGGAAATATTTGGAATCTCTGGGATGATGTTGAAGACCCTGCAATGAAATTCGAGGGATTTCAAGATTTAACTGAAATTGCCATAGGATCAGGATTTGGACTGCGTTATGATTTTGATTTTTTAGTCTTTCGCTTTGATACTGGATTCAAAACCTACAACCCTGCCCTTCCAGAAGAGAAAAGATGGTGGAATGAGTATAATTTAAAAAATGCTGTTTTTAATATCGGTATCAATTATCCGTTCTAGAATCAAATAAGTTTAATATTTTTGCCCAAAATCAAATTAAATGAATCATTCAATTCCTACTGGTGTTGTCACCGGAAAACAAGTACAAGAAGTTTTTAAGCTTGCTAAAGCAAAAGCATTTGCAATCCCTGCCGTAAATGTAATTGGTAGCGACACGATTAATGCTGTTTTGGAGACTGCAGCTGAGTTAAATAGCCCTGTTATTATTCAGTTTTCCAATGGTGGTGCACAATTTAATGCTGGAAAAGGCTTGTCCAATGAAGGACAAAAAGCAGCAATTGCTGGAGCCGTAGCTGGAGCAAAACACATCCATGAATTAGCAGACGCTTATGGAGCCACAGTAATTCTTCATACTGACCATTGTGCTAAAAAGTTATTGCCTTGGATTGATGGTTTATTAGATGCAAGTGAAGCATTTTATGCACAACATGGGAAATCTTTATTTAGTTCTCACATGATTGATCTATCGGAAGAGCCTATCGAAGAAAATATTGCCATTTGTAAAGAATATTTGGCCCGTATGTCAAAAATGGAAATGACTTTAGAAATTGAACTTGGGATAACTGGAGGTGAAGAAGATGGTGTTGACAACAGCGATATTGATGTTTCTAAATTATACACACAACCTGAAGAAGTAGCTTACGCTTATGAGGAGCTAAGTAAAGTTAGCCCTCAATTCACAGTAGCTGCAGCTTTCGGAAATGTTCATGGAGTGTATAAGCCTGGAAATGTAAAATTGACTCCAAAAATTCTTAAAAATTCACAGGTTCACATTTCTGAAAAATATAATCTTCCTGAAAATTCAGTAGATTTTGTATTTCATGGTGGCTCTGGATCTTCTCAAGAAGAAATTAAAGAATCTATAGGGTATGGTGTGATCAAAATGAATATTGATACTGATTTACAATTTGCATTCACTGAAGGGATTCGTGAATATATGAATACAAATATTGAGTATTTGAGAACTCAAATTGGAAACCCTGAAGGTGCTGAACAACCTAACAAAAAGTATTACGATCCAAGAAAATGGTTGCGTTTGGGTGAAGAAACTTTCAAAGCAAGGTTAACCAAAGCTTTTAAAGACTTGAACAACGTAAATACATTGTAGTTCCCATTAATTTATATATTTGAGCAAAACGATTTCGCATGAGTTGGTTTAAACGAAGTGAAAAAGGAATTCACACCAAAACCGAAGAAAAAAAGGATATCCCTAAAGGACTTTGGTACAGAACACCTACTGGAAAAGTAATTGAGGCACACGAACTTGCCGAAAACAATTACGTAAGTCCAGAAGACGACTATCACGTTCATATTGGAAGTAAGGAATATTTTGAAATTCTTTTTGATGACAATACTTTTGAAGAGTTTGATGAGAAATTAAAGTCCAAGGATTTTTTAAAATTTAAAGATTCTAAAAAGTATATAGATCGATTAAAAGACGCCCATAAAAAAACAGGATTGTACGACGCAATACGAACAGCTGTAGGACCATCAAAAGGTAACAAGCTTGTGATTGCCTGTATGGATTTTAGATTTATTGGAGGATCAATGGGGTCTGTGGTTGGAGAGAAGATCATTAGAGCTGCTGATTATGCAATCAAGCACAAACTTCCTCTGATTATTATCTCTAAATCTGGAGGTGCTCGTATGATGGAATCTGCAACTTCTTTAATGCAAATGGCAAAAACCGCCGCAAAACTGGCACAATTAGCTGAAGCCAAATTACCTTACATTTCTCTGTGCACAGACCCAACAACTGGAGGAACTACAGCATCATATGCCATGCTAGGAGACATTAACATCGCTGAACCAAAAGCTCTTATCGCTTTTGCTGGCCCTAGAGTTGTTAAAGACACTACAGGAAAAGAATTACCAGAAGGATTTCAAACTAGTGAATTTCAACTTGAGAAAGGATTTTTAGATTTCATATCTCACAGAAATGAACTCAAAGATAAAATCAATCTTTATCTTGATCTAATCTTGAATCAGCCGGTAAGAAAATAATCTCAAAACTTCTTTAATTTAATTTGAGTCTAATTTGTTTGTTTACAAGGGTAATATTGTATATTTGCCCTTCGTGAAAAAACGAACTACATAATAATCATTAAAATTAATATTGGCATGTATATTTCAAGAGAAGTAAAAGAAGGTATCTTCAAACAACACGGTAAATCAGAAAAGGATACAGGTTCTGCTGAAGGGCAAATCGCTTTATTCACACACCGTATCAACCACCTTTCTAATCACCTAAAAACAAACCGTAAAGATTACAATACGGAACGTTCTTTGGTGCGCTTAGTAGGGAAACGTCGTAGTTTACTAGATTATTTAAAAGCTAAAGACATTACTCGTTATCGTGCGATTGTAAAAGAATTAGGTTTACGTAAATAATTTCGTTTACATCATTTACCGAATCTTAGTTTTTCATTGGTTGCAACAACACACAACAATTGTTTAACCAAAAAATGAAAAATGATTCCAAAAACATTTACACAAGAAATCCGTCTTGAAGACGGGAGGACTATTACAATAGAAACTGGGAAATTAGCTAAACAAGCTGACGGTTCTGTAGTAGTTAGAATGGGAGACTGTATGCTTTTAGCTACAGCAGTATCTGCTAGAAAAGCTAGTCCTGTAGACTTCTTACCCCTTACAGTAGACTACCGTGAAAAATTTGCTGCAGCTGGTAGATTTCCCGGAGGCTTTTTTAAACGTGAAGCAAGACCTAGTGATAGTGAAGTCTTAACAATGAGATTAGTAGACCGTGTATTGCGTCCACTTTTCCCAAAAGATTATCATGCTGAAACGCAAGTCATGATACAACTCATGTCACATGATGAAAACGTAATGCCCGATGCATTGGCTGGATTAGCTGCTTCAACAGCAATTCAACTTTCTGATATCCCTTTTGAATACCCAATTTCGGAAGTTCGTATTGCACGAGTGGACGGAATGTTTATTGTCAATCCAAGTAGAGAGCAATTAGATACATCTGATATTGATATTATGATCGGAGCTAGTGCTGACTCAGTGGCTATGGTTGAAGGGGAATTTGATGAAATTTCAGAAGAAGAAATGCTAGATGCAATTGCATTTGGACATGAAGCGATCAAAGATCAAATTAAAGCACAAGTTGCCTTAGCCGAAGCCGTGGGGAAAAAAGAAGTACGTACCTATGAAGAAGAAGATCATGACGAAGCTCTTGAAAAGGAAATCCATACTGCAACCTATCAACAATATTATGATATTGCTAAAAAAGGACTTTCAAAAGCTGAACGCTCTGAACAATTCTCTGAAGTAAAAGAAGCTTCTAAAGCTAGTTTTTCAGATGAAGATCTAGAAGAAAAAGGAGAGCTTATCTCTAAATATAACAACAGTGCACAGAAAAAAGCGGTTCGTGATTTAGTACTTGAAGAAGGAATACGTTTAGACGGAAGAAAAACTACTGATATTCGACCAATTTGGTGTGAAGTAGACTATTTACCCTCAACACACGGATCTTCTTTATTCACACGCGGAGAAACTCAAGCACTTGCAACAGTTACTTTGGGTACTTCAAGGGAAGCTAATATGATAGATTCTCCTTCACATCAAGGGGAAGAAACATTTTACCTTCACTACAACTTCCCTCCTTTTTCAACTGGAGAAGCGAGACCCTTACGTGGTACTTCAAGACGTGAAGTAGGACATGGTAACCTTGCACAACGTGCATTGAAAAAAGTAATGCCTGACAACTGTCCATACACTGTAAGAGTAGTTTCTGAAGTATTAGAATCAAATGGATCTTCATCAATGGCAACTGTTTGTGCTGGTACTATGGCACTAATGGATGCTGGTGTTCAAATTAACAAACCCGTTTCAGGAATAGCTATGGGATTGATTACTGAAGGAGAGCGTTTTGCAGTACTTTCTGATATCTTAGGAGATGAAGATCACCTTGGAGATATGGACTTTAAAGTTACTGGTACCGCTGATGGAATCACTGCTTGTCAAATGGATATCAAAATAAAAGGATTACGTTTTGATATTATGACTCAAGCTTTAAATCAAGCAAGGGATGGAAGACTACATATATTAAAACACCTTGTAGACACCATTGCTACTCCTAATGAAGATGTGAAAACGCATGCACCCAAAATGATTACAAGACGCATTCCAAATGAATTCATTGGAGCTATAATCGGACCTGGTGGAAAAGTGATTCAAGAGCTACAAAAAGAATCAGGCTGTACTATCGTGATAAATGAAGACCCTGTTACAGAAGAAGGAATAATTGAAATTTTAGGTACAACACCAGAAGGAATTGCTATGGTAGAAGCTAAAATTGATTCCGTAACCTTCAAACCTGTTGTTGGTAATACATACAAAGTGAAAGTAATTAAAATGCTAGACTTTGGTGCTGTAGTTGAATATCTTGACGCTCCTGGAAATGAAGTGCTTCTTCACGTAAGTGAACTTGCATGGGAAAGAACAGAAAACGTTGGAGATGTTGTTAATATGGGGGATACCTTAGAAGTAAAATACTTCGGTATTGACTCTAGGACTCGTAAAGAGAAAGTATCTCGTAAAGCACTTTTACCAAGACCAGAGAAAAAAGATTAATTTTTTTTTGAAATTCTTGTAACAAATTAATTTTTTGAACGTATCCATTGTATACGACATTGTTTAAACTATGAGACAACTAAAAATTACCAAGCAGGTAACCAATCGAGAAACCGCTTCATTAGATAAGTACCTTCAAGAAATTGGAAAAGTAGACCTTATTACTGCTGAAGAGGAAGTAGAATTGGCACAACGGATTAAAGCAGGAGATCAAATTGCTCTTGAGAAATTGACCAAAGCCAATTTAAGATTTGTTGTTTCTGTAGCTAAACAATACCAAAACCAAGGGCTAACCCTTCCTGATTTAATAAATGAAGGAAATTTAGGTCTTATTAAAGCTGCACAACGTTTTGATGAAACACGTGGTTTTAAATTTATTTCCTATGCCGTTTGGTGGATACGTCAATCAATTTTACAAGCGTTAGCAGAACAATCTCGTATTGTTCGACTTCCACTGAATAAAATTGGTTCAATCAATAAAATTAATAAAACCTACGCCTTTTTGGAGCAAGCCCATGAACGTGCACCCTCTGCTGAAGAGATTGCAAAAGAGTTGGACATGACCATTAATGACGTAAAGGAATCGCTTAAAAACTCTGGGAGACATGTATCTATGGATGCGCCCCTTGTAGAAGGTGAAGATTCTAACCTGTATGATGTACTCAACAGTGGAGAATCTCCAAACCCAGACAGAGTGTTGTTACACGAATCCCTCCGAACTGAAATAGAACGTGCACTTGAAACGCTTACTCCTAGAGAAGCAGATGTGGTTCGCTTATATTTTGGTTTAGGTGATCAGCATGCAATGACCTTGGAAGAAATTGGAGAAACGTTTGATCTAACCAGAGAACGCGTTCGACAAATTAAAGAAAAAGCAATTCGCAGGTTGAAACACACCTCTAGAAGTAAAATTCTTAAAACCTATTTAGGTTAAATTAAAAGGCAACCCACGGGTTGCCTTTTTTATATCTTTGTATCACTAAAACGTAAATAAAATGTCAGTAAAAATAGCACCTTCCATTTTGGCAGCAGATTTTGCAAACCTTGAAAGAGATACCAAAATGATTAACTCTAGTGAGGCCGATTGGTTTCATATTGATATTATGGATGGTGTTTTTGTACCCAACATTTCTTTTGGAATACCTGTACTTGCTGCAATACAAAAGCACGCAAAAAAACCCCTTGATGTTCATTTGATGATCATAGATCCTGATCGCTATATTGAAACTTTTGCAGATTTAGGTGCAGCGATATTAACAGTGCATTATGAAGCGTGTGATCATCTACATAGAACTCTTCAAAAAATTAAATCCTGTGGGATGAAAGCTGGGGTTGCTTTAAATCCTCACACACCTATAGCTTCATTAGATAGTATTATTCAAGACATTGATTTGGTATGTATTATGAGTGTCAATCCTGGATTTGGAGGACAGTCATTTATTGAAAACACCTTTGAAAAAGTAAAACAATTAAAAAAGCTTATAAATCAATACAGCAGCGAATGTCTAATCGAAATAGATGGTGGTGTAACCAACACTAATTATTCAGAATTAATTGCCTGTGGCGCCAATGTTCTCGTGGCGGGTAGTTATGTGTTTAAAGCAGAAAATCCAGCTGAAAACATCAAATTATTGAAAAGTTAAAATCTTTAATATTTGTAAATAAACTGAACTCTTCTGTTTTCAGCTCTTCCCTCAGGTGATTCATTATCTGCAATAGGCGCTTTTTCTCCTAGACCTTTTACTTGAAGCCTTGCTTCACTTATTCCTAAACTCACTAATAAATCACGAACAGTTTCTGCTCTTCTTACAGACAACTCGTTATTGAAGTCTTCGCTTCCATCTGCAGAAGCATAACCTTCAATTAATAAATTACCTTTTGGATTTTCAACTAAGATATCTCTAATCTCCAATAAGATATTACGCATTTTTTTACCCAATATTTTATCACTATTGGCTGCAAAATTGATTTTAGCACCACGATCGTTAATGGTTTTCATAATCTCACCTGAAAGCTCTGGGCATCCGTTGTTAACCACAGCACCAGCTTCATCTTTACATAAATCATCTTTATCAGGAACACCGTCATTATCTGCATCTGGCCAAGGACATCCATTATTTTCAAGTGGACCTACTTCGTCAATACAAGTGTCAGTGTCATCTGAAACACCGTCGCCATCGGTATCTGGACAACCGTTCATCTCAGGAGTTCCTGGTTGTTCAACACAGGCATCATCTGGATCGGCAATCCCATCACCATCGGTATCTGGACAACCATTATACTCTACTTTACCTGGAATTTCAGGACAAGTATCTTTCTTATCTATAACCGTATCACCATCCGTATCAGGACATCCATTATATTCTTTTAAGCCAGGGACTTCAGGACATTCATCTTTTTTGTCAGGCACACCGTCTTTGTCAATATCTCCTGATCCAAACTGATACGATACTCCAATTTGATGTTGTAAATAATTAGTCCCAAAAATTTCGAATGCATTTCTGTACTCTGTTTGTATTGTAATTCCAAAAGCTGAATCAAACATAATATCTAAACCAATACCACCAAGTACTGTCTTTGAAACATCTCTTGATAATAACCTACCGTCGATTAAATCACCGCTAATATCAAAATTTGACCATCCATATCCAGCTTTAAGAAATGGACGTAAAATTCCAGAATTCTTTGGGTAAAAATTAAAAAAAGCATCTGCCGAATAAGAAGAAATTGAAGGGTTTGAAACTCCATTAATCTTTTCAATCGTATTGATTCCTCCTTGTAAACCCAAAGAGAAACCTGCTCCTAAATAACGAGAAAGTGATGCACTTGGCCCACCAAGATTCCAATGATCTCCAACATTAAAAAAGTCTTCAAATAAATCTCCAGCATTACCCAAATATGGTGAATTATCTCCCGTTGGGTAAGTGTCTATTACATTAACGCCAATAGAGAATTTCCAAGGATTATCTGAGCTTTGTGCAAAACTCAATTGTAGAAACAAAGAAAACAGAAATAAATATAGATATTTAGTAGAAGTAAAGTTCATTTGAATGTTTTAGTAGACAATTACTTAACTCAAATATCGAGTAAATATTGTCTTAAACCGAAAAAAAAGAAGAGAATTAAATACCTTAAAATAATTAAAGGTCTTTACCTGACTTAAAAATACTTGGGAATTTTTTCTCAATCCAATCGGGAATATAGTTATTGTTCTTATCCTCTTCCACACCAGTAGCTGTAGAGACTACTGCATATAAAATTACACCTCCAACAAGAACAATAGCACCTATGCCGACAATTATTAATTCATCCATTTTATATATATATATTTAAATATACAAAATTAATTATTAAAAAAGAAAATCTAATTCAACTTCATAAGATCTTCTTGAAAGACTTTATTAAGTAAATACAGAATTTGATTGGCGTTTTGTTTAGAAAAAACCAAGGGAGGCTTAATCTTAATGACATTATGAGCAGGTCCATCGGTACTCAAGAGCACACCGTGCTCTTTCATTCTGTTTACCAAGTAGGTTGCTTGTTTTTCTAACGGAGTATTATTATAATCAACTAACTCGATTCCTAAAAATAGTCCTTGACCGCGGATACATCCCATAATGGGAAACTTTTTTGATAATTTGAGCAATTCCTCTTTAAGAAATGCACCCACTTCTCTGGCATTCTCCTGTAAGTTCTCTTCAATGACTATATCAAGAACTGTACTTGCTATCACAGTAGAAACAGGATTTCCTCCAAAAGTGTTGAAAAACTCCATACCATTTGCGAAATTTTCGGCTACGACTTTTGTACAGGCAACTGCAGCAACGGGATGTCCATTTCCTAGAGGCTTTCCTATAGTAACAATATCTGGAACAACATCGTGTAATTGGAATCCCCAAAAAACACTTCCCATTCTCCCACAACCCGTTTGCACCTCATCTGAAATGCAAACTCCGCCTTCATTTCTAATCATTTTATAGGCTTTCTTTAAAAACCCAGTAGGCAGTTCGATTTGACCTCCACAACTGATGATAGGTTCAATAATAAAAGCACCTATTTTTTTCTTTTGCCTCTTTAATGTATCAATTAAATGCTGAACTTCTTCGGCATATTTAATTCCTGTACTTTCTCCTTGATACTTTCCCCTAAAGGAATCGGGAAGCGGAAAAATATGAGTGCTCTCTGGTTTGCCACTCCCCCCTTTTCCATCAAACTTATAGGAACTAATATCTATACAACTATTTGTATTTCCATGATACCCAACTTCTGACGCAAACACTTCTTTAGACCCAGTCATCCCTTTTGCCATTCGTAAAGCTAGCTCATTGGCTTCGCTTCCAGAATTGACAAAGTGAAACACATTCAACTCGGGAGGCAATGTTGATGCAAGTGTTTTTGCCAATTGAGTAATGTTTGCATGTAAATACCTTGAATTGGTATTTAGTATACTCATTTGTTGCTTTCCGGCTTTAACAACCTTAGGGTGTTCATGGCCCACATGTGCTACATTGTTGACCATATCTATATATTTCCGTCCTTCACTGTCTATTAAATAAATCCCTTCTCCTCTGACAATATGTAGTGGCTTTTCATACTGCAAACTCATTCCTCTCCCCAAATAGTTATCTCGATCTACTTTAATCTGATCTACTTCATCCTTTCTGTTTTCCTTCAAAGGGGGTAACTTAAAAAGTAAATTTGGATCAGGACAAATCCCCTTCCAAAGCTTTTTTTGATTTGGATAAATTACTCCTGGAAAATCATCATGAAAATCAAGTGTTGATAACATCAATTGAAAATGCAAATGAGGTGACCAATTTCCATTTTCATATTGAGAACCAATACATCCTATTTGTTCGCCTTTAGCTATATTATTGCCTATTGACTGTGACAACACACTGTCTTCTGAAAGATGGCCATAAAGAGAAAAGAAGATGTTTCGATCTTCTTCATGTTGAAGTACAATCATGCCTCCATACGTTTTTTCACCTTGATCAATTACTGCCATTACGACCTTGCCCTTATAAGGAGAATGAACAGGGGTAGCCTCTGGAATCCAAAAATCTATTCCCAAGTGGATTGACCTACTTTCGTTTCCAGAATTTCCAACTTTATCATATGCTGAAGCGGTATAAATTGGTCTGGGCTCCAAATACCCCCCTGAGAGAATACAGTCCGTATTTTGCTTTTGTAACTGGTTTATTTTAAACTGAAATAAATCAAGATCATTAAAATCAACGGAATGCCCAATCCAAGAGCTTGACACACTTAAATCAAGGGCTAAAACATTACTCTTTTTAAGAGATGGAAATAATGTAGTAAGATCTAGTTTCTCGTCAAATGCCCATTTATCAAAATCTTCTCGTTTAGGGTGAGCAGAAAAATCACATGCTACCCTAAAACTATAATGAGCAAATTCCGCATTTATTTTACTCCATTTTCGTAAAACTTCCCAGGCTGCTTTCTCACTAATGATTAAATAAGTGTTTTCAGGTTCTGCTTTTTTATTAATTGCTGACTTAGTCACAGAAATTATCAAACGAATAGCAATACACGTATATAAAAATTTAAGTTCCTCTTCCTGTAAAGTGAAGGCTTTATGATACCCTCTCACAATTGGAAGAGCAGCTTCCAAAGGATCATTATGATGCATTATTCCATAGGCACAACAAATTGCTAAGTCATTTATAATTTGGGTGTAAATGGCATCGCCAAAGTCAATTAATGAAATTACTTTAGGATGTTCATAAGAAAGGGAAACCAAACAATTATTATCATTTGCATCATTATGAACAATACTTTTCCTGAGTTTTAGATATTCCTTCTCAAAAGCGTAAAAAGCTGATAAAAAATGAATGATCATTTCTTTTTCTTCTTTACTGAATAAATGAATATGGTGTTCCACCCAAGCTGCTTGGGCAATATCCCACTCAAAATTTCGATGTGCTTCTGAATGGTCAAAATTAAGTAATTCTTCAGTAATCTTACCTCCCATATGACCCAAACTAAATCTAAGATCAGATGTTTGAGGATTTACCTCACTCCAAACACGTCCCGAAATCCATGAAAGCAATCTAACATACCTAATTTGATTTTTTTCATCTTTAAAAGAGGTGATTTGCTCCCCATTTTTAGTTAAAAAAACTTTGGGAGTTGAGCTTGATATTGACTTTAACTCGAGATGATTCAACATTTTTTGTTGAAATTCTAAATAGGCAAAAGAAACACCAGGACGAGAGATTTTTAATATAAATTCGGTTCCTTTCGAAGTTTGAATTTTAAAATTAAAATCTACTTCACCTGCCAAGGGAGAAGCCTCTCCATCAAGGCCAAAGAGATCATACAATATCTTCTTCGCCTGTGTTGAATCTATCGTTGTATTATCTTTGGTCATCGTTATTAAATCTTAGCCTTTAAGTTTAAAAGATTAATATAACCAATTAATTAAAAAAGTAATGTTTTTATTTTTGAGGTAGCAAGTCTCTTTTTTCGTCTGGAGTTCGCAAATGGCTTTTTGCTTTCCTTCTTTCCACAACCATACGATCTCTTATCCCAAAAGCATCTTTATCTCCCTCAAAAGTCACTTTCCAAATTCTTCCTTTTTTAGAGTCAGAAATAAATAACGCCCCCTCAGGTCCTTCTGCAAGTCCTACTGGACGAAACTTTGCATCTGCCATTTCTCGAATAACATCTACACCTGAAAACCCATCTGCAAAAACTTCCCAGCGCCCAAAAGGTTTTCCATTTTCAAATGGAATAAAAGCAACTATATATCCTGCTTGAGGATACGGATTTCGATTTGTTGAACCGTGAAAAGCTACGAATGCGCCTTCTTTGTATCGATCAGGGAATTGTTCTCCTTTGTAAAACAACAAGTCATTTGGAGCCCAATGAGCGGGCATTCCCATAATTGGATCTTCATAATCCTCAGGTGACTCTATGGTTCCGTCTCCACCATATTCTGGTGCCAGCATACGCTTCTTTTTGACAGGATCATAATAAGTATAAGGCCATCCATAATTCTTTCCCTCTTTGATTATCAGAAACTCCTCTGCAGGTAAAGTTGAATTTTGCCACTGCGAATAATAATTAGGAGCGTGATTATGTAAGTAATCCCTTCCGTGATTTAACGCATAGATTTGATCATCCTCAGGATTCCACGAAATCGCTACTATACTTCTTAATCCAGTAGCAAAACGCATCCCATCGGCTTGCTTTTGATTGGGTTTAGCTTCATCAAATTTCCAAATTCCTCCTAAAATATCAAGTTGAGAACAAGGGTATTCTCCCTTAACAATTGAATTAGGATCGGAATAATCTATTGATTGGTCCTCACAAACATTGGTTGGAGCGCTAAAAGTTACATACATTCCCCCTTTAGAATCAAAAGCTAATGACTTAGCATTATGCCATCGAATAGGAAATTCGTCAATCATAATTACTTCGGGATCGCCCTCAGGAATAAGTTGCCCAGGAATAAACTTTTGGCGATACACCACTAACTCAGAACTAAAATACAAATACCCCTTATGAATTCGCATTTCAGTAGCAAACCTACCATCGTTAGGGTAATTACCAAAACGCTGAATACTGTCGGCTATCCCATCCTGATTAATATCACGAAGAGCGACATTTCCTAAGGTTCCTTTATCAGTACTTAATTTTACATAAACATCCCCGTTGTTGTTTACTGCCAAATGTCTTGAAGGACCCAAGCTATCTGCAAAAACTGTTGCTTGAAAGCCGTCAGGTATAATGAGGCCTCCATTTTTTATAGGCGATGTATCTTTAGGAATACTTGGGGTAAGGTTACTACATTGACATAAAAGGAAAAGAAGAGCTAAACCGTATATTTTTTTCATAAATAAAGTAAATAATATTTTTTATTTATTTTTTGTCAAATAAGTGACCCAGAGAGGATTCGAACCCCTAACCCTCAGAGCCGAAATCTGATATTCTATCCAGTTGAACTACTGGGCCATTTATATTTAAAAATCTATTAAAAGAGTTTTTCTTCGGCTTCAACTCCTAATAGTGAAAGACCTTGAAACAAAACTACTGTTAACTTGCGAAATTACAAAAGGGTTAAATAAATTAAGCTCCTAATTTTTCCTTTACCAAGGTGGCTATCAATTTACCATCTGCTTTACCTGCCAACTGACCTGAAGCCATTCCCATTACTTTTCCCATATCTTTCATACTCGCTGCACCTATTTTAGCAATAATTTCATCAATGATTTTTGCTACAGCTTCCTCAGACAACTGTTCTGGTAAATATGCCATGATAATCTCCGCTTGCGCTTCTTCTGGTTCAGCAAGATCAGGACGTTTCTGTTCGTTAAAAATTGCTGCACTATCTCTTCTTTGCTTGACCAGACGTTGCAAGAGTTTTATCGCTTCATCATCGCTTAACTCTCCGGAGTTTCCTCCTGCTGTTTGAGCCAATAAAACAGCCGATTTGATAGCACGAAGAGCCTCAAGTTTCATGCTGTCTTTGGCACGCATTGCATTTTTAATATCCTCAGTTAAAGTATTTAAAATTCCCATAATTATGTTTAGTCTACGTTATCGTGTAAAAATGAATTGTTAGAGCGCAATTGCAAATCGTCGTTTCCATCATCGTCTAAGGAAAATCGTGAAGGGGTATTAGGCTCCTCTGCCTCCAAATCCATTCCTTGCCTTTTATAAGCGGGCTCTCTCTCCATTTCATCAACACGCTGTACTTGGTGTTTAAATTTATGATTAAATGCCTTTAAGTGTTCTCTTCTTTTCTGACTTTGAGAGGCAATTGTTTTATCGATAGACTGCTCAAACGGATTCGTTTTAGAATCCTCTAACTGTATCTCAGCTTCTTGAACACCAATTATATTTTCCTCGATTAGTGTTGTTGATTCGTCTTTTAATTCAAATTTTACCTCTAAGGATGCATCATCAAATTCCTGACTTATTTTAGAAGTAGTTTCTTCAACCGGATCTTCTTCTAGTTGGAAGGCTACTTTTTCCTCAGTTATTTTATCAGTTAGCGGTAACTCAAAATCCATTTGAATTTGACTTTCTTGTTTCACCTCTTCTGGATCGACAACATCAATTTCAGAAAGAAGTGAGGAAACCTCATTGATTACAAAATCCTCTTCATCCTGTATGTCAGAATCTGATACATGATTTTGAAGGGTGTCTTGTGTTTCAGAAACCTCCGAAACAGGTTCAAATTCTGGTTCAAAGAAACTACTTTCCAAATTCAACTCTCCCAACTCAGTCTCAGGTTCAAGGGAATACTCCGCTGATATTGCCTCTATTTCTGACGTGGAATATAATGGCTGTTCTTGATCAATAACAGGCTCTTCATTTATAGGTTCTTCCACAATCTTTTGTTCCTCATCGGAATATAAAAGTTGGGGCTCTGAATTGGAAAAATGTAAAGGGCCTTCCTCCTCCTCTGAAAGAACATGCACTTGCTTTTCAGGAATTCCATTAGGTACTATTTCACAATCTACTTCTATATCATAAAGAATAGCATTGAGATCAATTAATGGATCTCTATCCAATTGTTCTTCCTTGCGTTGGGGTGCAAGTGGTTTAATACTAGATTCAAAAGGGTCCTTTTCTGTGAGTTGATGCTCCATCTTCTGTTCATCCTCAAGCGTATGAATAATTTTTTTGGCCTCAGTATTGGAGATTTCATTTTGCTGTTCTTGACCAAAACCAGTGGCAATGACCGTTACCGACACCTCATTTCCGAGTGCATCATCTTCACCCACTCCCATGATGATGTTTGTATGATTTCCAGCTTCAGTCTGGATATAGTCATTGATTTCTCCGATCTCATCAATTGTAATTTCATCAGTACCAGACACTATTAATAATAATACGTTTTTACAACCCGTAATTTTATTGTCATTTAACAGTGGAGAATCTAAAGCTTTAACAATTGCTTCTTGCGCACGATTACTCCCCGATGCTGATCCAGATCCCATAATGGCAGTACCTGAATTTGTCAAGACAGTTTTCGCATCCTTTAGGTCAATATTTTGGGTATAGTGATGAGTAATTACCTCTGCAATTCCACGTGCTGCTGTTGCTAAGACCTCATCTGCTTTTGCAAAACCCGCTTTAAATCCAAGATTTCCGTATACTTCTCTTAATTTATTATTGTTGATAACGATTAATGCATCTACAGCATCTTTTATTTTTTCAAGTCCCCTTTGGGCTTGTTCGAGACGAAGTTTTCCTTCAAATTGAAATGGCATGGTGACAATTCCAACGGTCAAGATATCTAAGGATTTTGCCATTTTTGCAATGACAGGTGCAGCTCCAGTACCCGTACCACCTCCCATTCCTGCTGTGATAAAAATCATTTTGGTTTGTGTAGAAAGTATGGATTGGATCTCATCTTTACTTTCAACAGCTGCCCTCTCACCTACTTCGGGATTTGCACCAGCACCCAAACCTTCAGTCAAACTAGCACCCAACTGAATTTTGGTAGGCACACCACTTTCCGCAAGTGCTTGTGCATCGGTATTACTAACAATAAAATCTACTCCTTTGATTCCTTGTTGAAACATGTAATTGATTGCATTACTTCCTCCACCTCCTACACCAAGTACCTTAATTACATTACTTCTGTTTTTGGGTAAATCAAAATTAATTCCCTTTGTTTCTTCTTGATCCATTGTATTTGATTGATTATGCATTCTCTAAAAACTCTTTTAATTTTTCACCAAAACGATCTAAAATTGACTTTCGTTTAATTACCATATCTTTTTGTTTTTGCTCCACTTCAGGCTGATCTTCATTCTCTGCGTTTGGTTCTGTTGGCTCTTCTACTTCAAAAGTATTGTGTTCTAATGCATTCATCAGAAGCCCTACAGCAGTAGCAAAAAGCGGGCTTGAAACACTTTCCTGAGTATCTCCTGCGAGATGTTCACTTGGAAACCCAACTCGCGTATCCATTCCAGTAATGTACTCAACCAGCTGTTTCAAATGTTTTAATTGACTTCCTCCACCTGTGAGTACAATTCCAGCAATTAATTTTTTCTTTTGCTCATTGTATCCGTAATTCTTTATTTCTAAAAAAATCTGCTCAATTATTTCTACCACACGTGCGTTAATAATTTTTGAAAGTGTTTTTAATGAAATTTCTTTAGGATCTCTTCCCTGTAAGCCAGGAATGGATACAATTTCAGTATCACGATTCTCGCCAGGCCAAGCTGATCCAAATTTAGTTTTTAATAATTCCGCTTGTTTTTCTATTATAGAACAACCCTCTTTAATATCCTCTGTAACTACATTTCCTCCAAAAGGGATAACCGCAGTGTGACGAATAATACCATCTTTAAAAATAGCTAAATCCGTTGTTCCTCCTCCAATATCAATCAAAGCAACACCTGCTTCTTTTTCCTCATAACTCAAAACTGCTTCAGAGGAGGCCAAGGGTTCTAAAGTAATATTGGCCATATTCAAACCCGCACTTTTGATACAACGACCGATGTTTTTAATAGAAGAAACTTGCCCAACTACCACATGAAAATTAGCTTCTAAACGTCCGCCATGCATACCGATAGGCTCTTTTATCTCACCTTGTCCATCCACCTTATATTCTTGGGGCAATACATGGATGATTTCCTCACCTGGAAGCATTACCAATTTGTATACTTGCTGAATTAATTTTTGGATGTCTTCTTCGTCAATTACTTCTTCCGGATTTTCCCGTGTGATATAGTCACTGTGTTGAACACTTCTAATATGCTGTCCTGCAATACCTACTACAACATCATCTATTTCCTGCTTTGAGTCAATTTTAGCTTCCTCTACTGCTTGTTGGATAGACTGAATAGTTTGTGTTATATTATTTACTACTCCACGATGAACCCCTAGGCTTTTGGATTTACCCATTCCTAAGATTTCAACCTTATTAAATTCATTTTTCTTTCCTACCAAAGCAACAATTTTGGTAGTACCGATATCGAGTCCGACTGAAATGTTTGTTTGTTTCATAATTTTATGGTGTTGTAGCAACTACTTGATTTGTGTAGGTTAAATTAATTTTTTGATATTCGCTTAAGCTGTCTTGAATATTTTGAAAAGCACAAAAGATTTTTAATTTTTCTATTTTTTCATTTAACGAAGTGGTGTTGCCTAAAATCACTTCAAAAGGGTAAGACTTTAATTGGATGCTATAGGAGGTTCCATCCAAACGGAGTGTTTTCAATTCTGATTTAAGGAAAGAATCTTTGTTGAATTCTTCAATTAAGGAAGCCGTCTCAATTAATGAGCTAGAACTCACATCTGATTTAAACAATGGAAGCTGAAAATCTTCAATAGGAAGAAAAGGAAAAACAGCTCCATAAGCATCTCCAAAAAGGGGTGGGTTAGCCTCAACCTTGAAGGTAGGAATTCGCTCTGTAATGAGAACAAACAAATCTCCCTGAGGAAGCATAAAAACTTCAGCATTTTTTATTTCTGAAATGCCGTTCAAGTGATTTTCTAGCATACTCAAATCTAAACTATCTTTTTCCTGAACTGACTTTACACTCCAGTTTTGTGTTAACATTTTATTAACCGAAATGGCATCCAAAAAACGAGGAGAATGGGTAAACTCAATATGAAACCCATCTACCTCCCGAAGTTGATTTCTTTGATACGAAAACCAAAAAAGCCCTACTAAGAGAAGTAACATGAAGACTGGAAAAGCATAAACTTTAATGTTCCTCATAACACTTCTATTTGTTGTTTTAACGCCTGAACTTCTAATCCTACATCTCCTGCCCCTAGGAAGGCAAAAACAGCTGCATCACTTGAACGCATTAGTGACTCTATTTCTTCTTTTTTAATATATTTTTTATTAGTGTGATTTAAGCCTTTCAATAGCTTAAATGCATCAACCCCAGGAATAGGTTCTTCTCTTGCAGGATAGATATCTAAAATCGCAACCTCATCAAACTCCTCTAACACAGAGACAAATCCCTCCATGAAATCTTGAGTTCTAGAAAATAGGTGAGGTTGAAAAATAACACAGTTTTTACGATCAGAAAAAGAGGTTTTTATAGTCTCCAAAACCATTCGTATTTCAGTAGGATGATGCGCATAATCATCCACTACCAATGCCTTACCCCACTCAAAAACGTTCATTCTACGATGCACTCCTGGAAAATTCTCTAAAGCCTTTAACGCCTTTTTTATTGGAACTCCTGCTTGATCGGCCATCGCAATAGCACAAACACTATTGGCTATATTATGTTTTCCAAATTGATTAAAAATGATTTGCTGATACTCCCCTTTTGGAGTTTTCAAGTCAAAGCTATAACCCTTTTCAGTATTTTGAATATTGAAAGCATTATAGTCTGCAGCCACTTCAACTCCATAAGTCAAACCTTTAAGTGGGAGTCCGAAATTTACGATTACTTGATCCTTGACCTGATTGGAGAATGATACAAATGCTGTTTCAAAGGCAACTGCTGTTTTATAAACATCCAAATGGTCTGGATCCATTGAAGTAACACAAGCAATATTGGGATGAAGTTGTAAAAAGGAACGGTCGTATTCATCAGCCTCTACAATCATAAATTCTTCTCCATTTCCAATTAAATTGGAGTTATTTCCATTAAGAAAGCCGCCCATCAAGGAAGAAAAAGAGCATTCCGACTCAGAAAAAATATGTGTCAATATTGCCAATGTTGTTGTTTTACCATGGGTTCCTGAAACGGCAAGTAGCTTGCTTTTTTTACATAAATCTGCTAGAAAAACTGCGCGCTTTCGCGTTTGATTCCCTTGAGATAAGTAATAAGCCAATTGTGGGTGTGCAGTTGAAATAGCTGCAGTGTAGATAACTTTTACTTCAGCTCCAGCAAACTCTTTTGGTATAGCTTTTACAGCAGTATCATAGGTAATATAGATTCCTTCTTCCTCCAAAGATCGAGTAATAGGTGAAGCCGTTTTATCATATCCCACTACTTGATGTCCTTGGCGCAAACACAATCGCGCTAAAGCAGACATTCCAACTCCGCCAATACCTATGAAATAATATTTGTGCTTGAGATGCTTCATATCAAATTCAACATTTGATTAACAATTGCTTGAGCAGCTTCTGGCTTTGCCATAGCCTTAAGCTGTGTTCTCATTTCATCCCTTAATTCAATATCTGTAATCAAAGAACTAAATACTGTTTGAAATTTTACCTCCAAATCCTTTTCCTCGAGCATCAGCGCTGCCTTCTTTTTCACTAATGCTTGGGCATTATGAAATTGGTGATTGGCAGTTACATTGGGAGAGGGAATCAAAAGCAATGGTTTGCCTACCCAACTAAGTTCAGACAAACTTCCAGCTCCAGCTCTTGAAATGATAATATCAGAAGCTGCATAAAGCTGCTCCATCTCATAGATAAAAGGTCGAATAACAACATCTTTTTGAACTAATCCCTTGTATTCATCGTGATATAGTGCACCACATTGCCAAATCACTTGAAGTGACTGACCTTTGAAAAAATCAATTTGATCTGCAATCAATTCATTTATTCGCCTTGCTCCTAAACTTCCACCAATGATCACTAAAGTATCTTTTTTGGGATTTAATCCGAAAAATATTTTAGCCGCTGAAGAAGAAATTTCTTCCGATAACATTATGGGTCGAATCGGATTACCCGTCAACTTAATTTTAGAAGCAGGAAAATAGAGCTCCATCCCTTCGTAGGCAACACATATCCTATCCACTTTTTTACTCAAAATGCGATTTGTAATTCCTGGATAAGAATTTTGTTCTTGAATGAGGGTTGGTAAATTCAGCCATTGTGCCATTTGCAATAAAGGACCACTTGCAAACCCTCCAGTTCCAACGACTAAGGTGGGTTTGAATTTTTTAATGATAAAAAAGGACTGCATTAAACTCAAGACCAGCTTTAGTGGAAATAAAATATTTTGAAATGAGAGAGAACGATGAAATCCGCTAATCCAAATGCCTTTAATTTTAAAGCCGGCCTTAGGAACTTTTTCCATTTCCATTTTACCTTTGGCACCAACAAATAAAACATCGCTTTCTGGCAACTCTTGTTTATATATAGTTGCTATGGCCAATGCGGGGTAAATATGCCCTCCTGTACCTCCTCCCGAAACAATGAGTCTATTAGGCTTCACTTAATATGCTTATTGGGTTAGATTCATTACTATTCTCATCAACTAATTCTTCCTGAATTAGCTCTTTCTTAATGCTTACACTTAAAATAATCCCCATGGCAATACACGTCATCCATGCAGAAGTACCACCACTACTTATCATTGGCAAAGTTTGCCCCGTAACAGGGAGAATCTGCAAAGCTACTCCCATATTAATGAAGGCCTGAAATATAATGGGTATTCCAAGTCCAATGACTACTAATTTTCCAAAGACATCTGTAGCCTTAAATGAAATAACCACAATTCTAAATAGCAGTAATAAGTATAAGATGATAAGGCCAATTCCGCCAATCAATCCAAACTCCTCAACAATAATGGCATAAATAAAATCAGAGGAACTCTGAGGCAAGAAGTTTTTCATCCTACTTTTACCCGCACCCACCCCAAATATCTTACCGGTAACAATTGCAGTTTTTGCTCGTTCAATTTGATAATTTCCATCAGCACTCTCACCACTTCTAAAATTTTCAACACGACTCATCCAGGTATCCACTCGATTTGGGAAAACACCAGGAAAGGCTTTTACCAGAAGAAAGAATAATAACACAGCAATAAGACCAGCACCACAAATGGCTAATAAATATTTAATAGGATAGCCAGCTACAAAAGAAACTATCAAAACCATCAGAAACAATAGGGCTGCGGTAGACAAATTTGAAGGAAAAATCAAGAGTACTACAATAAATATGGGCAGCCATAACCGTATTAAAGAATTCTTGAAAGATCCCAATTGGTCTTTATAATTTGAAAAAAAAGTAGCAGTATAGACCATACAAACTACAGAAGCCAATGTTGACGTTTGAAAACTAAGACCAATAAAAGGGATTCTGATCCATCGACTAGCATTAGCTCCATCAATGACTTTTCCCTGGCTAGCGGTATAGACTAGTAACAAAACAACCACTGGAAGCATTAATATCGAAATACCTTTAAAATAATTGTAGGGTATTTTATGTACTGAAAACATCAAAACAAAACCTATACTTAAAATAACAAAATGTTTAATTAAATAGCCCCAAGGTGTACCCCTTCCCACTACATAGGCTAGATTTGAACTAGCGCTAAAAACAGGTAAAAAGGAAAATATGGCTAATAATGCCAAAATCCCCCATAAAACTTTATCTCCTTTTATCGCTTGTAACATAATCTATAAATTTCGTACAGCATTTTTAAATTGATCGCCTCTATCTTCGTAATTCATAAATAAATCAAAGCTTGCACATGCTGGAGACAACAAAACTGTATCCCTTGGTGCAGCTACTTTATGTGAAATTTTTACAGCCTCACTCATCGATTGGGTTTCAATAAAAATATCTGTAATCCCCTCAAAGGTTTCCTTGAGTTTGTCATTATCCACACCCAAACAGATGATTGCCTTGGCTTTTGTTCTAATTAACGGAAGTAGTGTGTCGTAATCATTTCCTTTATCAACACCACCTACTATCCAAACCAAGGGAGTGTCAATACTTTCTAAAGCAAAATAGGTGGCGTTTACATTTGTGGCCTTAGAATCGTTAATATAATTCACTCGTTGAATGGACAACACTTTTTCCATTCTATGAGGAGCGCCTTTAAAATGTGTCAAACTCTCTCGAATACTTTCTTTACTGATATCCAGGATACTTCCAATTGTTGCTGCTGCCATTGCATTCAATAGATTGTGTCTTCCTGCTAAAGTAAATTGAGCTGTATTTATCATTATTTTTTTATTTCGTTGTTTTAGTATAAAATGATCTTGTTGATGCGTTGTTGTTAGTTTTTCTTTTTCCTCAAAGCCAAAAGAAATTTTCTTTGAATTGGCTTTATGATGAACTAAAGCTTCACTTAATATTGGGTCATCAGAATTAAAAAGGAAGAAATCCTTTTGAGATTGATTTTGAGCAATTTTCAATTTTGCCTTAATATATTCTTCAAGACTATCGTTATATCGATTCAAATGATCGGGGGTAATATTTGTGATTACTGCGATATGAGGTGCGAAATTTTTAATATTATCGAGTTGAAAACTACTTATTTCTAAAACATAGTAGTCAAACTCATCCTGCGCTACTTGACGAGCGAAACTTGTCCCTATATTTCCAGCAACACCAACATTAAATCCAGCATTCTTTAAAATTTCATAAGTAAGTAAAGTCGTAGTTGTTTTACCATTGGTTCCTGTAATTCCAATTAATGTTGCGTTAGTGTATTGTGAGGCAAATTCAATTTCAGATACAATTGCGCTTCCTTGACTCTTTAACTCTTGTATCAATGAGATGGAATCAGGAATACCAGGGCTTTTGACCACTATTCTTGCCCCTTTCATGGTAGCAAGTGTATGAGTTCCAGCCTCCCAGGATATTGATTCTTCTTCCAAAATGATCTGTAACTCTTCTGTTATGTTTTTATTATCTGATAAAAAGACATCAAAGCCTTGTTTTTTTGCCAAAATAGCAGCGCCAACACCACTTTCCCCTGCCCCTAAAACAACCAATTTTTCTCTCATTATCTTAGCTTTAGGGTTACGATAGTTAATACTGCTAAAACAATTCCTACTATCCAAAAACGAGCGACAATCTTACTCTCGTGAAATCCTAGCTTTTGGTAGTGGTGGTGTAAAGGTGACATTTTAAAAATTCGTTGACCTACGCCTGTTTTAGATCGGGTATATTTGAAATAACTTACTTGAAGAATAACGGAAAGTGTCTCAATAAAAAATACACCACACAATAAGGGTATTAACAGCTCTTTTCTTACTATAATTGCGATTACAGAAATCACAGCACCAATTGCCAAACTCCCTGTATCTCCCATAAAAACCTGTGCAGGATAAGTGTTGTACCATAAAAAACCGATCAGAGCTCCTAAGAATGCAGCTATAAAAATGGAGATCTCACCCACATTTGGGATATACATTATATTTAAATATGCCGCAAAATTTACATTTCCTGATACCCACGCAAAAACACCTAAAGCAAAAACAATAATTGCAGATGTTCCAGCCGCCAATCCATCAATACCATCTGTGAGATTTGCACCATTAGATACAGCTGTAATTATAAAGATTACGATGGGTATGAAAACCAACCAAACGTAGTTCCTTGAAGCTTTCCCTGTCCACGCGATAAGGGAATGATAATCAAACTCATTGTTTTTCAACATAGGAATTGTAGTGAGTGTTGCTTTAATATTCTTACTTTCAGGAACACTTATTGTATTTTCAATTTCGTTTAATGGTGTTACATCGGTGCGCAGAGTCACATCAGGATTGAAGTAAAGTATTGCCCCAACACAAATACCTAAAAGAACTTGTCCAATTATTTTGAATCGCCCTTGTAAACCCTCTTTATTTTTTTTGAAAATTTTCATGTAATCATCCACCCATCCTATAAAACCCATCCATACCATTGTAAGTAATAAAAGGATGATATAGATATTATCTAAACGGGCTAAAAGAAGAACAGGAATTAAAGTACTAAGTATGATAATTAACCCCCCCATGGTAGGAGTACCTTCCTTCTCCTTTTGTCCTTCTAGTCCAAGATCTCTTATAGATTCACCAATTTGCTGAAGTTTTAGATAGGCTATTATTCTTGCACCGAACACCATCGAAAACCCCATAGAAATAATTACTGCAGCTGCGGCTCTAAAAGAGATATACTGAAAGACACTAGCTCCCGGGAACTTATACAACCTCTCCAATAGTTCAAACAAATAATACAGCATAATTAATCAGCGTTTAAAAAAATTTGTTTTGCAATTTCCATATCACTAAAAGGGAATCGCTCTCCTTTAATTTCTTGGTATGTCTCATGACCTTTTCCTGCAATAAGTACAATATCTCCTTCTTGCGCTAATTGTCCAGCCATAGCGATTGCCTCTTCTCGAAGTGTCACTTTTAATGCCTTTTTGTAATGCTCTGGAGGTACACCTTTCATCATTTCAGAAATAATTACTGCAGGGTCTTCATTCCGTGGATTATCTGAAGTGAAAATAACTTTATCACTATACCGAACAGCAACTTCTGCCATTAGAGGTCGCTTTTCTTGATCCCGATTTCCACCACAACCAACTATGGTTATTAGTGACTCATTCCTTGTTCTGATGGTCGATAGGGTAGTAAGTACATTTTCTAGGGCATCGGGTGTATGTGCATAATCTATCACCACCGTTCCTTTATTTGAAGCTTGAAGGGTTTGAAATCTTCCGTTCACACTTTTCAATTCACTAATCCTTTTCAAAATAGATAAACTAGGAATCTCTAATAGACTTGCAACCGCGTAGACTGCTAAAAGGTTTTGAGCATTAAATTTTCCAATTAAACTTGTCCAAACACCTTGTGATTGAATTTTCAAGAGCATTCCAGAAAATTGACATTCCAGAATCTGAGCTTTAAAATCTGCATGCTGACGAGTGGCATACGAATACTTTTTAGCGACAGTATTCTGTAGCATATAAGCACCATTTTTATCATCAACATTAGTTAATGCAAAAGCTGTTTTAGGTAAAAAATCAAAGAATCGTTTTTTTGTATCTCTATAAGATTTGAAATCTCCATGATAATCCAAATGATCGTGTGTAAGATTTGTAAAGACACCCCCAGAAAAAAATAAACCTTCAATTCTATTTTGTGCAATCCCATGTGAAGAAACTTCCATGAAACAATGAGTAACTCCTTCTTCTACCATTGCGTACAAATGTTGGTTTATTGCAACAGCATCTGGGGTAGTGTGCAGATTTTCAAACTGATTTGAAGCATAACTAATTTTTACTGTGGAAAGCAAACCACTTGAGTATCCCTCTGAGGAAAATAAAGCATGAAGTAAAGAAGCGATTGTAGTTTTCCCGTTTGTTCCAGTAACACCCAAAAGGGTTAATTTTTTAGATGGATTATCATAAAAATTTGATGTAATGATGCCCAAAGTCTTAGAAGAATTTTCAACCTTGACATAAACAATATCCTTATTACATTGATCTGGTAAAGTTTCACAAATGATCGCTATGGCACCCATGGAAATGGCTGGGGCTATAAAATAGTGTCCATCTGTTAAGACCCCTTTCTGAGCGACATAAACAAATCCTTTCTGTATTAGTCTGCTATCAAAATGGATTCCCTCTACCTCGATAGCTGTTTTCCCAACGGTTGCCTCTATTGATACCCCAAATAATATGTCTTGAAGTGTTTTCATATTAGGTCAAGAATTATCTTTTGTCTTTTTTTAAACTTTTCTCCCGGTGGAATGGATTGACTTTTCACAACACCTTCCCCTCTCAAGACCACGGTAAATCCCATTTTCTCAAGGGTTATACGTGCAACATTTTTTGACATTCCCGCTACATCAGGTACTGTTTTTGAATTAAATTTATTAGAGGTTTCAATCAATGAATTTAGATCAGTCAGTTTAATTTTTACTTGGTGAGGAATATCGTTATATATCTTCTTTGCAACTTCTTTAAACACTGGAGCGGCGACTGTTGCACCATAATATCCTTTTGATTTATTAGGTCGATGAATTACTACTATACAAGAATATTTGGGTTCTTCTGCAGGAAAATAACCCACAAAGCTAGCGATATACTGAACTGATTCTGTAGTATAATCCACCTGACAGGTTCCTGTTTTTCCTGCCATACTTAAAAGTGGATCTTTTATGGAATAACCCGTACCCCATTTCTTGTCCACGACATTAAACATCATTCCCTGAACTTTATTTAAAGTTTCTTCTGAACAAATTGAAGGATTCAGGATTTGCTTAGAAAATACCTTTGTTGGAGTATTTCCAAAATTGCTTATTTCATTTAAAAACATAGGTTTCACCATTTCACCTCCATTGGCAATAGCATTGTAAAAAGTCAATGTTTGCATTGGTGTAAGACTCACCCCATATCCATAAGCCATCCATGGCAAATCCAATCCATCCCAATCTGGATCTGTTGGATATGGGATCTTAGGAACTCCTTCCCCTCTTATAGGAAGACCCAAAGGCTTGTTTATACCCATATTATAGAGTCTGTCAACAAATTGCTTTGGATTATTTTTATAGTTGTCATTTATGATTTTAACCAAACCAACATTGGAAGAAACCTCAAAAGCTTTTGCCGCTGTTATGGTTCCATACCCCCCCCTTTTGGAATCCTTCACTTTGTATTTCCCAAAGAACATCATCTCGCCATTGCCTGTTTTAATCTCAGTATCCACATCCACAACCTTATCTTCAAGAGCAGCTATCATTCCCATAAGTTTGAAAGTTGATCCAGGTTCATGAGCATCTCCAACGGCATAATTCAGTTTTTCAAAATACTTCCCCTCTTTAGTTCTTCCCAAATTTGCGATGGCTTTTACAGCACCAGTTTTTACGTCCATCACCACAACTGTCCCATACTCGGCTTCAAATTTTTCAAGCTGAGTCAATAAGGCGTTATGCGCTATATCCTGAATATTAACATCAATTGTTGTGTGTAAATCATAACCCTCAGTAGGCTCTTTCTCATTGGAGTCACTAATAGGCTTCCATTGTCCATTCGCAATTTTCTGCTTGAGACGTAAACCTGAATTCCCTCTCAAGTATTGTGAAAAAGCACCTTCTAAACCAACTCTAAAAAAAGTCCCATCCTTGTCCTTTAATTCGTAACCGATAGTACGTTCTGCTATTTTACCTAAGGGATGTTCTCGAACAATTTGTTGTTCCACTATCAATCCTCCTCTGTAGGCACTTTTATTAAAAATGGGGAAGCTTTTGTACCGCATATACTCTGAATACGAAATGTTATTAGCTACTGACCAATATCTATTTTTCTGTTTTCTCGCATTCGTTAATCGACTCAATGCCTCGCTTGATGACAAACCCATCACTAAAGCCAACGAATCTGCCAAAGCATTTTTATTGATATCAAAACTAGTTTGAGAAGGCACTAAAGCATCCCAATGCAATTCATATCTTGAGATAGAGGTTGCTAAAATATTTCCGTCTGAAGCATAAATATTTCCTCTACTAGGTTCCAAAACAACATTTTTTATGATGGCATCAGGACTAAGACTTACTTTTTCATTATTTTGATAAAACTGGATATAAACCAATTTACCAATCAAAACAAAAGCGAATAAAGACAGGGAGATTACTAGCAGATAAAACCGCGACATGATAGGCATATTTGTAACGGAGTTATTATTCATCGCTAATTGTAATTTTAATGGGTGGAGTAGCAGAAGGACCAATTCCTTTCTCAGACAAAACCTGAGTTACTGTGGTTTCTTTCTTTAAAACCATCAATACCTTTTTCCCTTCTATAAAGTCACTTTTTAAAGCACTAATATCTGCATTAAGAGAAGCAATCTTAAAGATTTTTCTATCTGCACTATGACCACTTGCGATCATTATTAAAGCCAAAAAAGATAAAAATAAAATCATCCTCCAATTTTTAAAGGCATCGTCTTTAACCAAAAACTCTATATTCAATATGGATAATATCTTATTCATATTTTTTCAGCAATTCTTAATTTAGCACTTCGCGCCCTTCCGTTCTCCTTTACCTCTTGTTCAGAAGGAATAATCAGATTACCAACTTTATTAAACGGTTTAATGGGATTCCCATAAAAATCCTTTTCCAGTTTGCCTTCAAAATCACCTGTTTGAAAATATCTTTTTACCAAACGGTCTTCCAAGGAATGATAGGAAATACAAACTAAGCGCCCTTTCACTTTTAAAACTTCTGTAGCTTGAACTAAAAATGTTTTTAAAACCTTCAATTCATCATTCACTTCAATTCGCAAGGCCTGAAACAATTGAGCTAAAATTTTATTTTCAATTCGCTGCGGAACAAGAGGTCGCACTAGCGACATTAGATCCATAGTTGTGGCGATTTCTTTTTCTTGGCGAACTTCAACAATAATCTTCGCTAAAGTTTTAGCATTTTTCAATTCCCCATAAGAGAAAAAGAGTGTACGTAATTGTTTCTCAGTATAGGTATTAATAATTTCAAAGGCATCCAAAGCCTGAGACTGGTTCATACGCATATCCAACCGAGCTTCTGTCCGAATTGAAAATCCACGCTCTTGGGTATCAAACTGATGAGAAGAAACCCCAAAATCAGCCAATATCCCATCAACCGTATCTATTTTATGATACTTTAAGTATTGTTTCAGATTACTAAAATTTGCAGCTACAAAATCAAATCGAGGATCTTCAATACGATTTACAAGCGCATCTGTATCTTGGTCAAATCCAAGCAATCGTCCATTTTTATTTAATCTCTCTAGAATCGCCCTGGAATGCCCGCCTCCGCCAAAAGTCACATCCACATAAGTACCATCGGGTGATATATTTAAGCCATCAAGAGAAGCTTGAAGGAGAACCGGATTATGATATTGCGTCGTCATTCTTATCTCCCATTACATCTTCTGCTAAGGCTCCAAAATCAAGCGCAGCCTCATCTATCGCTTTCTCATATAGCGTTTTGTCCCAAATTTCAAGAATATTAACAGTGGAAGAAACCACAACCTCTTTAGAAATTTGTACGTGAGTAACTAGATCTTTTGGAATCAAAAGACGACCAGAGACATCCATTTCGACCGTTTTCACACCTGCAGTAAAACGTCGAATAAAATCATTGTTTTTCTTAGTAAATCGATTCAATCCATTCACCTTTTCCATGAGCCCCATCCATTCTTTCATAGGATACAACTCCAGGCAAGGATTAAATACAGCACGCTTTAAAACAAAACTTTCAGAAGCAAGTCCAGACAATTGCTTTTTAATAGCAATAGGCATCATGATGCGACCTTTGGCATCTGCCTTACATTCATATGTTCCAATTAAGTGTTGCACTTTTCAAGGTGGATTTAAAATTCAAATATAAGTCATATTTACCACTATTTACCACAATTTACCACATTGTTAATAAGTTTTACCACCTTAACATAAAATTTGAATTTAGCAGATCAACAAATAAAAGTAACGCCTAAAATGGAAATGTCTATATTTACGAATTATATTAATGCATTAGCCATATGGAGGATCAGATTGTCAATGATAAAGAATTTAAATATGTTGAGTCCGGCTTGGGTCAACCCATAATCATCCTACATGGGTTAATGGGTGGGTTAAGTAATTTTAAGGGTGTTCTTGAACATTTTCCAGAAAAAGGATATCAAGTTATCATTCCTGAATTACCGGTTTACAGTCTGCCTGTATTGAATACTTCGGTTAAATCATTATCTCAATTTTTACATAAATTTATTCTTCACAAAGGCCTAAAAGACGTAATTCTTTTAGGAAATTCTCTAGGTGGGCATGTTGGTTTATTATTCACCAGGGATTATCCCGAATTGGTTAAGGGCTTGATTCTCACGGGTAGTTCTGGACTTTACGAAAATAATATGGGAGATGGTTATCCTAAACGAGGTAATTATGAGTACATAAAAGTGAAGAGTGAAGCTGTTTTTTATGACCCAAAAACAGCCACCAAAGAGATTGTGGATGAAGTTTTTGAAACGGTGAATGACAGAAACAAACTTGTCAGGACTTTGGCGTTAGCAAAAAGTGCAATCCGACACAATATGTCTAAAGATTTACCTAAAATGAAAACACCTGTTGCAATTGTTTGGGGAGCTCAAGACAGTGTCACGCCACCAAATGTTGCAGACGAGTTTCATGAATTATTGCCAGATTCAAACCTTTACTGGATCGATAAATGTGGACATGCTCCCATGATGGAGCACCCTGATCAATTTAATTCAATTCTAGATACTTGGTTAGAAACTAGAAACTTCTAGAAAACATGCAGATTCGTTCCGCAACTTTTGTAATCAGCAACTCGGATGTTGCAAAATGCCCAAATTCACATTTACCTGAATACGCTTTTATAGGCCGTTCCAATGTGGGAAAATCTTCTTTGATTAATGCGCTTAGCAATAAGAAGAATCTTGCGAAAACTTCGTCAAGACCTGGAAAAACGCAATTAATTAATCATTTTCTAATCAATCAAAATTGGCATCTTGTTGATTTACCAGGATTCGGTTATGCCCGTGTTTCCAAAACACAAAAAAAAGTATTTCAAAAATTTATCACTAATTACTTCAAGGAAAGAAAACAACTTGTAAATGCCTTTTTACTGATTGACATCAGACATGAACCTCAACCGATTGACATGAAGTTTATGGAATGGCTTGGAGAAAACTTTATTCCTTTTTCAATTATTTTTACAAAGGCAGACAAATTAAAGCCCATTGCAAGAGATCGAAATATTAAAGCATATACAGAAAAAATGCTTGAAACTCAATGGGAGGAATTACCCCCTATATTCGTCACCTCATCACTTCAAAAAACAGGAGGCGAAGAAATACTAAACTACATTAATTCTCTCAATGAAAGCCTTTCAGAATCAAAACTTGACTAATTATTTTTTAGCTCAAGTTTTTCTGCAAAATAATCACAAAAGTCTCGCATGGTAGCAGTCATTTTCTCGTCTTGTGTAGCTCTGTAAAATGTATCGCTCAAAGACATCAGTGTTTGATAAAAAAACAATTGCATCTGATCTACGGGCATGTCTTTTACCCATAAATCCATTTTGAGTGCTTCCTGTTGCTCAGAATCCCAAAAAGACAATAGCATTGCTTTGGTATCTTGATCTTTTATTCCTCCATCTTCTGCGGACCATTGCATTTGTTGAGGAATGTTATTTTCATCAAGACCAACTTGAATTTTAATATCAGTATTTTTTTTAATGGCCATATTATCGTTTTGGTTTGTATTTAGATAAGTTAAATAATTTTTGTGCTGGTAATCTCAATAGATCATCAAGAGGCATCTCTGGGTATTGTGCCACATAACTTTTTACAATCTGCCAACCTAACCAAGAACCAATTCTTCCAGGGGTTTCGTTATCCAATTGTAAATAAAACTTTGAAAAAGGAGCTGGCTCCATAAATCGTTGCACCCATTCTGGTTGAGTTTGATACAATACTTGTTTTTCAACAAAATACTGCCAAACATACACCTCGTTATCAAAAGCCCAAGCATACTCCTCGGGAGAATAGAGTATCCTGTCTTCTTCATTAGTGTGGGGTACAAAAAGATCTTGTAAATACAGTTTCTTTCCTTCATAAATCATTCGTGCTAAAAAAGTACGATCTTCTGGTAATGGAATCACAGAAGCTGCAAACTTATCAGCTACTTGAACGTTAATGTATTTTGGATCTAGCTCTTTTCTAATATAATTTGGTATCCCGTCATACAAAGGATTTTCTGTCCCTAAAAAAGTGTCTAATGAAAGTAAGATTAAGCTATCTAAATAGACTGTCTTGATTTGATAATCAACGTTATTAGTGAGCGCTATTACTCTTGGAACTTTAGCATTTGGATAATAAAACTTGATATGCTTAAAAAGATGAGACAACTCAGATTCAACCCTAGTTGTTTTTTCAAAAGTCTTATTTACCTCAGCTTGCAACAGTAGTTGTAAACTATCTGTCTGTCTACTTACCCATACACTATCGGAAAATTGTTTAGGAAATAAGAAAGGATATTGCTTTTTCAACTCGGGGATAACAGAAGAGGGCTGATTGTAAAATTTTAAATCAAAACGATCTAAAACTACTTGTACCGGAATGGCTTCAATTTGGGCTTCATTCTCATTTTCTTTTTGGCAAGCAAAAAAAAGTATGGAAAATAAAAACAAGGCATACCTGAATTGCAAAAAACGAAAAAAAGAAATAAGTCTATGTCTCAGAATTATCATCATACCATCAAATACATTAATTTTGGGTAAATTTAATGGCTATAAATGATTTAATGATGAAATCACCCGAAAAAGTAGCAAACCATATTAGCGATTGGCTCAGCAATTATATCGATGAAACTGGAATGAATGGATTTGTCGTCGGAATTTCTGGCGGCATTGATTCTGCTGTCACCTCAACTCTCTGCGCCAAAACAGGAAAAAAAGTACTTTGCCTTGAAATGCCTATCATGCAAGAATCAAGTCAAGTAAACCGTGCACAAGAACACATAAAATGGCTGGAATCTAACTATGAAAATGTTGCCTCCCTAAGGCTTCCTTTAGATTCGGTTTATACATCTTTTACAGAAATCATTCCTGAAGCTGAAGATAAAGAAGCGCAATTTTTGAGTCTTGCCAATACAAGAGCAAGACTTAGAATGAGTAGTTTATATTATTTTGCGGCGCTATATCGATACTTAGTAGCAGGAACAGGAAATAAAGTAGAAGATTTTGGGGTTGGTTTTTACACTAAATACGGTGATGGAGGCGTTGATTTAAGCCCCATAGCAGACCTAATGAAAACAGAAGTTTTTGCAGTAGCCAAACATTTAGAAATTATAAAACCCATCCAAGAAGCTGCCCCAACTGATGGATTGTGGGGAGACGATAGAACTGATGAAGATCAATTAGGTGCTACCTATCCCGAATTAGAATGGGCCATGGGAGTCTATGAAAAAGGTGCTGTGGAAGATGACCTCAGCCAGCATCAAAAAAAGGTCTTGGGAATATATACTCAACTTCATCGTCAAAATCAACACAAAATGAATCCTATACCTGTGTGTAAAGTCCCTAAAAAATTTTTATAAATAAATTCTTACTTTACAACATCTTACTGTCCAAATCTATTATTGATGATCCGAATCGTTCTTTTAGACCCTTACACTGTTGCTCAAAAGGGATTTAAAGCTTTTTTTAAAAAAACTGACCATATTAAAGTTGTTCAAACTTTTTCTAAGGTTGAACAACTATTTGACTTTTTAAATGAAGAAAAGGTAGATATTGTTTTACCGAAATGAAACTGAAAGATGTAAGCCCCGTTGAAACAGTGCGAAGAATAAAGTCGTTATATCCCAATACATTAATCCTTGTTTTTACCTCATTAAAAGAAACTGTTTATGGACTTTCAATTTTAAGAGCTGGCGCAAGGGGATTTCTCTCTAAAAAAATCAGTGGAGCAACCATGATAGAAGCAATTGATAAAGTATATAACGAAGGCTATCATATTACCTCAAATTTTGCAAATCAAATTAATAAAAACATTGACTTGCAGTGACCAAGAAATGCCTACGGAACACTTTCCTCCAGAGAAATAGAGGTGTTAATATCTTGTGGAAGGCAAAAAAAATATTGAAATAGCTGCAGCACTTAAAATTAATCAAAAGACCGTAAATACGAATAAAAGCAGGTTAATGAAGAAGCTGGAAGTAGATAATTCTTCTAACCTATACCAACAAGCCTTTAACCTTGAATTGATTTAAAGCACACGGTTTAATTTTTTAGAAAGAAGTTTTTTTAAATTTTGATACTGCATTACATCTTCCAAAAACATCTTATCCTCTTCTGTAGCATTTGGCTGCCTTGCAGTATCCAATAAACTTTGAATTTTTTGATCGATTAAGTACCTTCTAAAGGTTAAAATAGTTTCACTTACCAGCTGCCCTACTGCACTTTTACGATCTTTTACAAAGATGTTTTTCTTTTCCCAATCATGTAGCTGATGGGCTTCGTCTGCAAATAAAATATCTGTTAAGATTTGCCCCAAATGTGGATCTTCTTGTTGAATAATTTTCTCTGGCTTTACGTCTCCTTCAAGTTGAAAACGTTCAATAAGCTGCTTGTACAAAATTTGAAACTCGGGCTGAATTAACTCTACCTCATCTTGCTGCAAATCCAAAAATATTTTTTCATGCACTTTTGACTGAATAATTTTAGATTCTTCTTTTAAATTTCCCTCTTCATCGGCACTAATAAACAACTCGTCAAATGAGGCTTCTTGGCTTCCATACTGTAAGAGAATACTAATAATCTGTCGTTCAAGTGAGAGTAAAGGATTTATTTGCTCTCCTTTTGAAATAGCTTTCTGAACGACAACTTCTTCTCCAGAATTTATTGGATTGATTTTACGAACAGAAACATTCTTTTTCGTTTGTTCTTGAGCAAGTGCGTTGAACAACACTGCCTCAGAAATCTCCATTGTTAAAGCGCATTGCTTGAGATAAATCTCCTGTTTAATTGCATCAGGAATCTTTGCAATACTTTGCACTAACTCTCTGACTGTATTTGCCTTTTTTACCGGATCATTTTCTGCTTCCTGGAGTAATAAATCAGTTTTGAATTGAATAAAATCTTTAGCCTCTTCTTTTAGATAGGCCTTAATTTCATCAAGGGTATGTGATTTTGCAAAACTATCGGGATCTTCACCTACAGGAAAAGTACAAACTTTAACATTCATACCTTGCTCTAAAATCAAATCTATCCCTCGTATAGCGGCACGAAGGCCCGCTGCATCTCCATCAAACAAGACAACAATATTGTAGGTAAGTCTTCGAATCAATCTTATCTGCTCAGAAGTAAGCGCTGTTCCTGAGGAAGAAACAACATTTTCAACTCCCTGTTGATACATTTGAATCACATCGGTATAACCTTCGACCAAATAACAAACATCTTCTTTTGCAATCGTCTTTTTGGCCTCAAACATCCCATAGAGTAACATGCTCTTATGGTAAACATCACTTTCTGGGGAATTGAGATATTTAGCTGTCTTGGCAGTAGTTGATAATATACGTCCTCCAAAACCTTGAACTCTTCCGGCCATACTCCGTATTGGAAAAATCACACGTCCTCTAAATCGATCAACAAACCCTCTCTCGCTTTTGATTACTAAGCCTGTTTCAACAAGGTAATTTTCTGCATAACCTGCTTTAGCAGCTTTTTTATAGAAATGATCTTTTTGCTCGGCAGAATACCCCAAACTGAAGAAACGAATGGATTCATCAGTAAAGCCACGTTCTCGGAAATAACTTAATCCAATAGCCATTCCCTCTGAGGATTCCCAAAGGTCTTTTGCAAAACTCTCTTGAGCAAATTGATTCACCAAAAAAAGACTTTCTCTTGCGTTTGCCTTTTCTTTTTCTTCGCTTGATTGCTCAGTTTCTTCAATTTCAATATTATACTTTTTTGCCAAAAAACGAATAGCCTCAGGATAAGTAAAGTGCTCGTGCTCCATTAAAAAAGCAACTACATTACCCCCTTTTCCACTACTGAAATCTTTCCAAATTTGTTTTACAGGAGAAACCATAAAACTAGGAGTACGCTCTTGAGAAAAAGGACTCAGTCCCTTAAAGTTGGACCCAGATTTTTTTAAAACAACAAAATCACCAATAACCTCTTCCACTCTGGCGGTTTCATATACTTGGTCAATGGTGTTTCTTGTAATCAAAAGTTAGTGTTTTGATAAATTTAAAACATTCTATGCAAACGTTTCATATTGATGTCAACGTCATTAGATTTTTCGTTCAATTACATAATTGAGCATTAATTCTAGTGCGTCTCTAAATTCATTTTTTTGAAATTCAAATAAAAGCGATAAGGCTTCTTTTCTGTAACTTTCCATTTTCTTAATTGCAAAATCCAAGCCTCCTTTTTCTTTTACAATGGAAATTAACTCCTTGACTTTTACCTTATTTTTATTATCATTTTTAACAATATTAACAAGTGTTTTCTTCTCTTTTTTAGAAACTACATTCAAGGTGTGAATAAGAGGCAAAGTCATTTTCTGTTCTTTTATATCAATCCCCGTAGGCTTTCCTATTCTCTGATCACCATAATCAAAAAGATCATCTTTAATTTGAAATGCCATTCCTAAAACTTCTCCAAAACGGTGCATTTTATCAACCTCTTCAGTTGTAGCATTTACCGATTGAGCTCCAAGAGCGCAACAGGAAGCAAGTAAAGTAGCTGTTTTTTGACGAATGATGTCGTAATAAATTTCTTCTGTAATATCGAGATTCCGCGCTTTTTCAATTTGAAGTAACTCCCCTTGACTCATCTCTCGCACTGCAACAGATATGATTTTTAATAAATCAAAATCCTCATTCTCTATAGATAAAAGTAAGCCCTTGGAGAGTAAATAATCCCCCACCAAAACAGCAATCTTATTTTTCCACAACGCATTTATAGAAAAGAATCCACGTCTTTTATTACTATCGTCTACTACATCATCATGAACTAAGGTTGCAGTGTGTATTAATTCAATAACTGAAGCACCACGATACGTTCGCTCATTGACCTTTCCTTCCCCCAAAAGCTTAGCAACTAGAAAAACAAACATAGGTCGCATTTGCTTTCCTTTTCGGTTCACAATAAAATGGGTGATTCGATTGAGTAAAGCGACTTTTGAAGACATGGATTGTGTAAACTTTTCTTCGAAAAGTTCCATCTCTTGATAGATAGGTTCTTTAATTCGCTCAACAACTTTCATAGACCAAACAAAGATATCAAATCTTGGGTGACCTCGAACATTACTTTGAATCTATCTTGTTGGCCAATTGACCACAAGCAGCATCTATATCCACCCCTCTTGATCGACGATAGGTCACACTAATTCGCGCTTTAGTCAACGCTTTAATATAAGCATCCACAACCTCTTGGCATGCTTGTTTCATTGATGAACCCTCAATGGGGTTGTACTGAATTATATTAACTTTAGATGGGATTCGTTTACATAAACCTACTAGAGCCTGTATGTCTTCTTTTTGATCATTAACTCCTTCCCAAACTACATATTCAAAGGTGATTTGCTTTTTTGTGTAAGCATACCAGTATTCAAGGGATTGGATCAATTCTGTAAGAGGAAACTTTTTAGCAAAAGGCATGATTTGTTCTCTAATTTCTTGACGAGCACTGTGAAGGGAAACTGCAAGGCCAAATTTCACCTCATCATCAGCCATTTTCCGAATCAATTTTGGAATTCCAGATGTGGAGAGTATAATTCTTCTTGGAGACATTCCTAAAGCCTCACTGTCCGTAATTTTTTCTATTGCAGCAAGGACATTCTTATAATTCATTAAGGGTTCTCCCATCCCCATAAAAACGATGTTCGACAAGGGACGCTGATGATATAATCTACTTTGTTGATCCATAGCGACCACCTGATCATAAATTTCATCGGCATTTAAATTTCGCATTCTTTTTAAAGCTGCGGTAGCGCAAAAAGTGCAATCCAAACTACACCCTACTTGGGAAGAAACACAAGCCGTAGTTCTTGTACTTGTTGGAATCAATACTGACTCCACCACTAAATTATCATGAAGTTTTACTGCGTTTTTTATCGTGCCATCTGTACTTAGCTGCTGAGAATCAATATTGATGTGTTTAATCTCAAAATTTTCTTTCAAAAGATTTCGATGTTCCAGAGAGAGGTTGGTCATCAATTCAAAATCATGTATTCCTTTTTGCCACAACCATTGAAAAACCTGCCCGCCTTTGAATGATGGAAATCCTTTAGCCACAAAAAAAACCTGTAGTTCTTCTTTGGATAAAGCGCGTATGTCTTTTTTAATTATTTCTCCCAAGATTCATTTTATAAAAAAACCGCATTAATGCGGTTTTTAGTTTTTTTAGATAATTAACATCGCATCTCCATAAGAATAGAAATTATATTTCTCCTTAATGGCAACCTTGTAAGCTTGTTTGATAAAATCTGGATCAGCAAATGCAGAAATCATCATTAACAAAGTAGACTTTGGTGTGTGGAAATTTGTAATCATGCAATTAGCGATTGAAAAATCAAATGGAGGAAAAATAAATTTATGTGTCCATCCTTGATATTGGTTAAGCTGTCCTGAGGAAGAAACTGAACTTTCTAAACCACGCATTACAGTTGTTCCCACAGCACAAATTCGTTTTTTATTCGCCAAAGCATGATTTACTTTAGCGGCAGCAATTGCATCTATTATGAGTTCTTCAGAATCCATTTTATGCTTTGATAAATCTTCTACTTCCACAGGACTAAAGGTTCCAAGTCCAACATGTAAAGTGAGTTCAGCTAGATCGATTCCTTTTATCTCTAACCTCTTGAGCAAATGCTTTGAAAAGTGAAGTCCTGCAGTGGGTGCAGCTACAGCACCTTCATGCTTTGCGTAAATAGTTTGATAACGCTCTTGATCCTCTTCTTCAATGGGACGATTAATATATTTAGGAAGTGGGGTTTGTCCTAATTCCTTTAGTTTGGTTCTGAATTCAGCATAACTGCCGTCAAATAAAAACCGAAGCGTTCTTCCTCTTGAGGTTGTATTATCGATCACCTCGGCAACCAAACTTTCATCCTCTCCAAAATAGAGCTTATTTCCAATTCTAATTTTACGAGCAGGATCAACCAAAACATCCCATAAACGTTGTTCTTGATTCAATTCGCGTAATAAGAACACTTCAATTCGTGCCCCTGTCTTTTCTTTGTTTCCAAAAAGACGTGCTGGAAATACCTTTGTATTGTTCAACACCATTACATCCCCCTCGTCAAAATAATTGATAACATCTTTAAATGAATGATGCTCGATAGTTTCCTCTTTTCGGTTAAGAACCATCAATCGAGATTCATCACGATCAGCAGCAGGTCTTTGAGCTAAAAGGGTACTAGGGAGTTCAAATTGAAAATTAGAGAGTTTCACAGGCTTGTTGTTTTTAGTTAATTATTAAAACAAAAAAAAATCATTGTCTGTCTTTCTTTGTAAATTTCGAGCTGCAAATATACCATCTCAACATATGGCATGTCAAGTAAAAAGTGGTTTATCTCTAATTTATTTGAAAATTTAGTTTTTTTAAGTCCTCCCAGAAATCTGGATAGGATTTTGAAACCACCCCTACATCTTGAATCTTCAAAGGAATTTTCAATGCCAAAGGCGCAAATGCCATGGCCATTCTGTGGTCATTATATGTTGGGATGGAACAATTCTTTTTAAAATTAATTCCTGCAGCTAAGTGCAAACTTTTTTCGGTCACCCGAATAGATGCGCCTAATTTATTTAGCTCAGTATGCAAAGCTTCCAAACGATCGGTTTCTTTTATTTTTAGGGTATGAAGCCCTTTCAAATTACATCCAATTCCCAAACCATAACAACTAACGGCAATAGTTTGTGCGATATCAGGTGCTTCAGAAAGATCTAAATCAATACATGATGAAATGGGTTCGTCCTCTTTTTTTAAAATCAAAGTAGTTCCCTCAAAACGAGAAGAGACTCCCAAATTTTTATAGATTGACCTTAATACAGAATCTCCTTGCAAACTCTCTTGACGATAACTTGTCAAGTGAATTTCTGCCTCATTTGAAAGAGCTGCGATACTGAAAAAATATGAAGCTGAACTCCAATCCGATTCAACAATCTGAGTTGCTCTTTTTGGTTCTTCAATCGGTAAAACACGAATGACCTGCCCTACAAAAGAAGTCGTTACACCTAACGAATTTAATAAGGCTATGGTCATATTGATGTAGGGAATCGATGTTATTTTCCCAATCAAATGAAGCTCTAATCCTTTTTCCAAAACAGGACCTAGTAAAAGTAAAGCAGAAATATATTGACTACTAACATCGGCTGGTAATTCAACTTTTCCTCCGTCAAGCTTTTTTCCATGGATTTTTAAGGGTGGAAATCCATCTTCTTTCCCATAATCAATGGAAGCACCTAATGAACGTAAGGCATCTACCAAAATTCGTATTGGTCGTTCTTGCATTCTTTGTGAACCTGTGAGTGTAACCGAGCGTCCTTGTTGATGAGAAAAATAAGAAGTAAGAAAACGCATTGCAGTTCCAGCATGATGAATATTAATATGATCTGAAGAGGTTTGCAATGCTTTTTGCATTACTTGGCTATCATCGGAATTAGAGGTGTTTTTTAATTCAAAACCCTTAAACAATGCTTGTAAAAGCAAAAGTCTATTGGTTTCACTTTTTGAACCAGTAATATTGATTGATCCTTTACAATGAGTATTTGGGTGTGCAATTTTAATCTCCATTAATCAATTATGATTTTAATTTTGGATTGGTGTGATGACGTTCATGATCCCTTTTAGTTTTTTCAGTCAGTTTGTCCTCAAAAGCCTTTTGTAAATCAACACCCGTTTGGTTTGCAAGACAAACGGCTACAAAAATCACATCAGCCAATTCCTCTCCCAAATCTTTTTTTTTGTCACTCTCTTTTTCGGATTGCTCCCCATAACGTCTGGCAATAATACGAGCAACTTCTCCCACTTCTTCGGTAAGTTGTGCCAAATTGGTCAATTCATTAAAATAGCGAACTCCGTGGTTTTGAATCCACTCATCTACGGCCTTTTGTATTCCTTTTAAATCCATTTTCAAAAATAGTTATAAATCTTGGCATGAACCTAATTCCTTTTTCAAGTTTAGATTATTAAAATAACGCTTTAATTTCATCCAATGAATGTACAATTGAACATAAATCATGCTCTTTCTCCCCATGTGAATTAAAATGTATAGCATACATCCCCTGGTCAACAGCGCCTATAATGTCGGCCTCTAGGCTATCTCCAATCATAATAGAATTTTCAGCTTTAGAACCGCTCAATTTTAGAGCCTCAATGAAAATTTGTGGATGGGGTTTTTTATAGCCAATTTTTTCTGCAGTAAAAACATGTTCAAAATAAGATTGAATCCCTGAATTTTTGATCTTAAAGTGCTGTACTTGTTCAAATCCATTTGTGATGATATGCAATCGATATCGCTCACTTAACATTTCTAATAAATCAATTGCACCATCAAGTAAATGTGGAAACGTGCTTAAATAGTCTATGTATTTTTCTGAAATTTCATTTATTATCTCATCAGAAATCGTGTAGTTGATTTTTTCAAATGTTTTAGCCAAACGATTGAACCTAAGAGTTTCTTGTGTGATTTTATCTTCTCTATACAATTTCCAATAGGTTTGGTTTATTGGATTATAGTACTTCAAAAAATCTTCTAAAGAAACCGTCAACTCAATTTCATTAAAAATTTTTTCAAAAGTTAGTGCTGAGTTTTTTTCAAAATCCCATAGGGTATGGTCCAAGTCAAAAAAAATATCAGTAATTGTTTCTGGGTTCATCATTTTTATCGGTACTCTTCATTTAAATAGTTTACCTTGTTTTAACGATACAAATGATTCAATTCTGAATTGTGATATCATAAAAAGGGGGTAATATAAAGGCAGTTATAGTATGCTTTCATCAGCAAAGCTAAAATAACCTTTTTCTGAAACAATTAGATGATCCAAAATTCTCAAGTCCACATTTGCTGCTGCTAACTTGAAATTTCTTGTGATTTGTTTATCAGAATTACAGGTACTCAATCCACCAGAGGGGTGGTTGTGTGCAAGAATTAACCCTGTGGCACCCATTTCAAAGGCACGTTTAAAAGCCAATCGAATATCTACAGTAGTTTGGGTAATCCCTCCTCTGCTTAAGCGGTATTTTTCAATTAAACGATTTGATTGATTGAGATACAAAATCCAGAATTCTTCATGAGATAAGGCTTCCAAATCGGAGGAAACAACTTCATAAGCGGTTTTACTAAAATTTAATACTTTTAATTGATTTGGCTTGTGTCTTTGAAATCGCTTTGACAACTCTAGTGTTGCTTTAATCTTAATCACTTTGGCTTCGCCTGTTCCTTTAAAACTCATAAGATGCTCTAACGCTAATTGATCAAACTTCTGAAGGTCGTTATTAACAGACATTAATATTTGCTTCATCAGTCCTACAACACTTTGATTTACAGTTCCACTTCCAATCAAAACCGCAAACAACTCCGCATTACTTAAAAATGAAGCGCCTTGTGTTTTTAACTTTTCTCTTGGACGGTCATAAGCATCCCAATCTTTAATGGAAAATGATTCGGTTTTTTGGGGCACATACGTCTTTTCAACTGGAATAAAATATGAACTATTTCAATAATCAAACACAGGTTTTGATCCAGCTCAAAAACAAATTAAAACTCGTTAATTCTTTGTTTTAATTCTTCCCAATCTATCCCTCCAAAATTTCCTGAACTCATCATCACTATCACCCGATTCGAGAAATTTTGGGCTAACAATTCTTCTGTTAAAATAGACGTTTTTGAAATAACTTTCATAGAAGAATGATTAAAGGCTTTTTTGATTGTGTCAGCATCAATGGGTGCTCTATTTTTTATTTTTAATGCCTCTGGATCATAAAACACTAGTGCTTCATCTGCTACTTCCAAGGTGTCTTTATACTGCTCTATAAAAGAAGGGTCTAAACTACTATAAGTATGTAACTCCAAACAGACATGTATCCTATGACTTGTAAATTGACTTTTTAATGCTTGAGCGGTAGCTTTTACTTTACTTGGTGCATGTGCAAAATCTTTAAACAAAATTGAAGTTTGGCCTCTAGAAAGACATTCCAATCGTTTTGATGCTCCAGTAAAACTTGGAATTGCTTCATAAAAATCAGAAGCATCTACCCCCATGAGTTGAGCAATCCATTGAGCTCCTGCAAGGTTCATTAGGTTATGACTTCCAAAAACAGCGAGTGGCAAACTTCCCTCGGAGGTATACAAATATGTTATCCCATTTTCAATTTTATGTTCTGGAGTACTGTATGGAATTTTTTTAACAGGGTGAGTACAGTTTTCAACTAAAGTTTTTAGATTCAAATCTTCTTCATTATAAATCAAAACACCCCCTTCAACCATTGAAAAAATAAATTTTTCAAATTGAGCAACATAATCTTCAAAGGTTGGGAAAACATTTACATGGTCCCAAGCAATTCCACTTATCAAAGCTATTTCAGGTTGATACCATAAAAATTTTGGTTGTGGGTCTATTGCCGAAGACAAATACTCATCTCCTTCAAGCAAAATAAAATCATTGTCATCAGAAAGGGAAAGGGTTTCAGAAACTGCAGGAACAGGAGCACCTACCATAAAATCGGCAGCTACTTCATGATAGTTTAAAACATGTAAAATCATGGCAGTAATGGTGGTCTTTCCGTGACTTCCTGCGATTACCACAGTAGACTTTTCTTGACACATTGTTGCCAAAAACTCAGGATAGGATTGAATTTTTAAGCCTAAAGATTGTGCTGTAATCAACTCGGGATTATCTGACTTTGCGTGCATTCCTAGAATCACTACATCAATCTCATTGTAAAGCTTTTCTGGATACCAACCCATTGATTCTGGAAGTAGACCCGCCTTTTCTAATTTTGCTTTTGAAGGATCAAAGATTGCATCATCACTTCCAGTAACTTGATGCCCTAACTCATGCATTACAAGTGCCAAACTGTGCATCGCAATCCCCCCTATTGCTATAAAATGCAGTCGCATCATAGATTCAGTTTTTGGATCACGAATTTAATACTTTCCAAAGCGCGTCTTTCAACTCAGTTAAATGATATTGTGTTGCACTTGAAATAATCAGGTGAGGAGTCTTTTTGAAAAGTGACTTCATCTCTTTTACATATTCCTCCTTAAGTTCATCGTCTAATAAATCTGCTTTCGAGAGCACGATCATAAATTGCTTGTCTAGCAATTCAGGATTATATTTTACTAGTTCCTTTTGAAGGATTTCAAACTCGGTTTTCAAATTTTTTGTATCCGCAGGAATCACAAAAAGTAAAATAGAATTTCGCTCAATATGTCTTAAGAAATAATGTCCCAACCCTTTTCCTTCAGCTGCACCTTCAATAATTCCCGGAATATCCGCCATTACGAAAGACTGAAAATCTCTGTATTCAACAATCCCTAAATTAGGTTTCAAGGTCGTAAACTCATAATCTGCAATTTTAGGTTTTGCAGAAGTAAGGGCCGCTAATAAAGTTGACTTTCCAGCATTAGGAAATCCTACCAATCCAACATCTGCAAGTACTTTCAACTCCAAAGTGATTTGAAAGGTGGTTCCTTCAATTCCAGGCTGTGCATAACGTGGAGTTTGACGTGTGGAAGATTTGAAATGCCAATTTCCACGACCTCCCAATCCACCCTTTACGATAACTACCTCTTGATTATCTTCAGTAATTTCAAGTAAAATCTCGTTAGTCTCTGTACTTCTAACTACTGTACCCATTGGAACATCTATATAAATATCTTGACCCTGGGCTCCACTACTCCTATTTTTACTTCCATCTCCTCCATGACCGGCAGAAAAATGTTTTTTAAATTTAAATGTATATAGTGTCCATAGCTGTCTATTTCCTCTCAAAATAACATGACCACCACGACCTCCGTCGCCTCCATCAGGCCCCCCTTTGGTTATATATTTTTCTCGATGTAAATGGATCGAACCCTTTCCTCCATTTCCAGAGCTAACAAAAAGTTTGACATAATCAACAAAATTTCCTTCTGTCATAAACTAGTTTAAACGCTCAATAAGCGAAGTTAATCGAGCTGTAATTTCTTCAATTGTACCGATTCCGTTAATGCTGTGAAATTTTTGTTGTCCTTGATAATAATCTCTTAAAGGAGCTGTTTTTTGATTGTACTCATCAAAACGATTCCTAATCTTTTCTTCATCTTGGTCATCAGTTCTCCCACTAGTTTGCCCTCTTTCTAGCAAACGTTTTACTAAAATATCGTCTTCTGCCTCTAATGCAATTGTTGCATTAACTTTCATATTTTTAGTTTCTAAAAAAGTATCTAAAGCTCCTGCTTGTGCTTCAGTTCTTGGAAATCCATCAAAAATAAATCCTTCAGCATTTCGATTCCGATCTACTTCAGCTTCCAACATATCAATGGTCACTTGATCAGGAACTAAATCTCCGTTGTCCATATATGATTGCGCTAACTTCCCTAATTTGGTCTCATTCTTAATATTATATCTGAACAAGTCTCCTGTTGAGATATGAACCAAATTAAAAGTTGTTTTTAAAAATGCTGCCTGCGTTCCTTTACCTGCTCCAGGCTTTCCAAATAAAACTAAATTGATCATGGATTTTAAAAATTTTCAACAAAGATATCCATTTTAAGTTGCTTTTTTCCATTCCAAAAAACTTATGCGTATTTTTGCAAAAAGCTTTTAATGGGATTTTTCTCTGGTTCACAAACAATTGGAATTTTAGGCGGCGGTCAATTAGGCAAAATGCTCCTTACAACAACACGTCAATGGGACATCAACACTAAAGTGATGGATCCAAGCAATCAAGCCCCTGGACGAATAGCGTGTAATACATTTGTTGTGGGCGATCTAATGGATTACGATAATGTGGTAGAATTTGGGAAAAATGTTGACATTCTTACTATTGAAATTGAAAATGTAAATACAGCTGCTCTCGCTACTCTAGAAAAACAAGGAGTAAAAGTATATCCTCAAGCTAGCGTACTGAAAACTATCCAAAACAAATGCCATCAAAAAAAGTTTTACAAATCCAATAACATCCCCACAGCACCTTTTCAGCTTTTTGATTCAAAGGATGCTTTAAAAGACGCCGTAGGAAAAGGAGAGGTCTCTTTTCCTTTTGTTTGGAAATCAGAGGATATGGGATATGATGGTTATGGTGTTCAAATTGTTCGTACCAATTCTGACTTAGAAAACATCAACGAGGGTCCCTGCATGGCAGAAGATTTAGTTGCTATCGATAAAGAGCTAGGAATAATAGTTTGTAGAAGTCCTAAAGGAGAATCTGTATGCTACCCCTGTGTAGAAATGGAATTTCATCCTACAGCCAACCAAGTAGAATATGTATTGAGCCCTGCACGCATTTCAAAATCTCTGGAGAAAAAAGCTACAGAACTTGCTTTACTCGTGTCAGAATCATTTCAACATGTAGGCCTTCTTGCAGTAGAATTATTCTTAACCAAAGAGGGCGAACTAGTGGTCAACGAAGTTGCACCTCGTCCACATAACAGTGGGCATTACAGTATAGAAGCTTCCTATACCTCACAATTTGAGCAACACATTCGCGCAATTCTTGATCTTCCACTTGGAAACACTGAAAATAAAGTAGCAGGAGTGATGGTCAATCTTGTAGGAAAAGAGGGACACAACGGACTCGTTCATTATAAAAACTTAAAAGATATCTTAACCATAGAGGGAGTAAATCCTCATATTTATGGTAAAAAAGAAACTCGTCCTTTTCGTAAAATGGGACATATAACCATCGTTAACAAAGACCTTGGTACTGCACGTGAAATTGCAGAGCACGTAAAAGAAACAATTGAAGTAATTACAAAATAATATGGCACAGATAGGAATTATCATGGGTAGTCAATCAGACTTACCTATCATGGAAGAAGCAATTGCAGTTTTAAAAAAATTAAATATTGAGGTAGAAGTGGATATTGTTTCTGCGCACCGAACACCGGAAAAAATGATGCATTATGGAGCTGAAGCGCATAAACGCAATCTTAAAGTTATCATTGCGGGAGCTGGAGGTGCTGCTCACTTACCCGGTATGATTGCCTCGCTTACTCCACTACCTGTAATTGGTGTCCCTATCAAATCAAGTAATTCAATTGATGGATGGGACAGCGTTTTGTCTATCTTACAAATGCCTGGTGGAGTTCCCGTTGCAACAGTAGCCCTAAATGGAGCGAAAAATGCAGGTATACTCGCTGCACAAATCATTGGAAGTCATGATCTAAAGGTTCAAGAACAAGTCATTTCCTACAAAGAAAGCTTAAAAGAGAAAGTAATATTGAGTAGTCAAAATCTTAAAAAATAAAATATTGAGTAATCCGCTTCTAGAAAACTTTGATACCCCCTTCGAGTCAGCTCCATTTTCAAAAATAAAAACAGAACATTTTATTCCTGCTTTGAAACATAGTATTGATCTTGCTTTAGATGAAATCGATACTGTAGTGAAAAATAAAGCGACTCCTAGTTTTGAGAATACTCTTGAAGCATTAGAAAATTGTGGTAACCTTATTGGAAGAAATAGTTCCCTTTTATTCAATCTAAACAGTGCTGAAACAAGTGATGCCCTCCAAAAAGTAGCACAGGAGGCAGCTCCCCTTCTCACAGCTTTTCAAAATGACATTCGCCTAAATGAAACACTTTTTAAGCGTATTAAATTTGTCCATGAAAAAGAAAATCGAGCGCTCTTGAGCCCAGAACAGCTCACCTTACTTGAAAAAGAATACAAAGGGTTTGTTCGAAACGGAGCCTTACTAGATAGCAATGCTAAAGAAAAACTTAGAGAGATAGATACTACACTTGCTCAATTGAGTCTTAGTTTTGGAGAACACGTTTTGGCTGATACTCAAGCGTATCAACTTCATATTGAAAAGGAAGAAGACCTAAAAGGACTTCCAGAAAATAGTAAGGAAATGGCACAACAGCTGGCCGAACAAAAAGAACTAAAAGGATGGGTTTTTACCTTAGATTATCCAAGCTATGTGCCTTTTATGACGTATTCAGAACATCGAGAATTAAGAAAAAAGTTAAGCCTCGCTTTTGGAAAAAGAGGATTCCAAGACAACGATCAAAATAATTCAGAAGTTATTTTAAAAATCGTTAAACTTCGTCAAGAAAGAGCTCAACTGCTGGGATATGAATCTCATGCTGCTTTTGTTCTAGATGAACGAATGGCACAATCAGAAAAAAACGTACAATCCTTTTTAGACAATCTAAGTGAAAAAGCACATCCTGCAGCTAAAAAAGAATGGGATACAATGGAAACATTTGCTTTAGAAAATTTAGGAATTGACAAGCTTGAAAAATGGGATACTGCCTTTGTTGCAGAAAAGTTAAAACAAGCCGAATTTGATCTGGACGAACAAAAACTTAAACCGTATTTTCCATTAAATAAAGTTTTAAAAGGTTTATTTGATATAGTGGAAAGGCTATATGGATTAAGCTTTTACAAAACGACAGAAATAGACCCCTACCAAGAAGAAGTAGTTGTATATGAAGCCAAAAAAAATGAGGAATTTCACGCCTTAATCTATACCGATTTTTTTCCACGACCAGGAAAAAGAAATGGAGCTTGGATGACCAGTTATCGTTCACAAAAAAGCAAACAACGTCCTCATGTTTCTATAGTCTGTAATTTTTCAAGACCTACTAAGACACAACCTTCACTGTTGACATTTCAGGAAGTGACAACCTTGTTTCATGAATTTGGACATGCCCTACACGGCATATTAGCAAACACAACGTATAGCGGATTGAGTGGGACTAGTGTCTATTGGGACTTTGTAGAACTTCCAAGTCAGATCATGGAAAACTGGTGTTATGAGCCAGAGGCATTAGCACTCTTTGCAAAGCACTATGAAACCGACAAAGTGATTCCTCAAGAGTATATCGATAAAATTAAAAAAGCTTCTCATTTCCAACAAGGACTTCAAACGCTTCGACAACTAAGTTTTGGCTATTTAGATCTTTCATTTCACAACAAGAATGCTTCTCAAATTGATAATGTAAAAACCCACGAAAAAAATCAAATTGAATCACTTCAATTCACGACTGACTCTCCTGAAAATTGTATGAGTACTGCCTTCTCCCACATCTTTCAAGGAGGATATGCTGCGGGATATTACAGTTATAAATGGGCAGAAGTACTGGATGCGGACGCTTTTGAATTATTTTTAGAAAAAGGGATTTTTGATTCAAAAACAGCGACTTCATTTTTAGACAATATCTTATCAAAAGGAGGAACCGAACACCCCATGACACTCTACAAACGCTTTAGAGGAAAAGAACCGGACCCTAATGCATTACTGAGAAGAGCAGGACTTATTCCTGTTTTAGTCAATGCAATAGTTGAACAATAAAAAGAAATTGATCAATTAAAAAAGGAAATGAAAAAACGGTGATTCACCAATTCATAAACCCACCTTCTAAATCGTAAATTTTTGTAAACCCAAGGGAATCCATTATTATTGAAGCCTTTCCACTTCTGTTACCAGAGCGACAATAAATTAACAGCGTTTTACTTTTATCAAAAGCAGAGATGTTTTCAATGAAATTAGCTCCTTTATAATCTACATTAATTGCTTTTTCTATATGCCCCTCATCAAATTCAGTTGGTGTTCTTACATCAATGATTTGATAGTGCTGTTCCATGAGGTTTAAATAGGTCTGCTTGTTCACAACTTCAATTGTTTTCTCATTGGCAGTACAAGCAATAAATAAAATCAGTATGAATTTTTTCATAAAACTATTTTAATAAAAATATGAAATTAAGAAGAAACTCAACCACCAGAAAATGGGAATTCCTTCGATCCAGAAACTTTCAAAATATTCGGAACTATCCTTAGACGAATAATTTAGTCCTATACCTAGCATCAGAAAAGCAACAAACAAAGGAACTATTATTAAAGCGTCTGAAGGAAACACAAAAACCGCGAAGACAAACCCTATGCTTAATATTATTTGACCTAGCAACCTGGTTTTGTATATTCCTACTTGCTGAGGAATAGTTTGTAAACTCAAATCATCTGTATTTAAATCTCTTATTTCAAAAGGTAAAGTAGCCACCCAAACATATATAAACTGAATAAACGACCATTTTAAAAATAGGGAGAATGAAAAGCTATTCATGTTAGCTAATGGTACTCCTACCGTAAGCATTATCCAGCTAAGTGCTACTAAATAAATTTTCCATCCTTTTTTATTCCGCCCGTTAGTCGTTTCACCAAATAGTGGAATTGTGTAAATAATCACTAGCACCCCACCTATTATAACAAAAACTTTTGAAGTGAAATTTAAACTGAAAAATAGTATAGATGCTGTTAAAAAACTCAGGATAGAAACGATCAAGATTCCAGAAAAATCTCTTACTCCAAAAGAGATTGAAACTAAAGGAAAATATTTAATGAAATTATAGACAAAAAGAGTGCTACAAAAAATAAATATCAACATGTGTTGAGCAACATTATCCAGAAACAAAGCTGCAGTTAAAGAACTCAAACAAGTGACAGATAAAGCCACATGGATACTGGATTTAACGTAAAATTCAAGACACTTTTTTAAAACTTTTTGCACATGTAAAGATCGAAACTTTATAGGAGTTCAAGATTGTTTTTAAAAAAAAACTTGAGAACATTAAAAAGAACAAAAAAAATATCCCATTTAAGTTCTATTTTTGTGAAAATTTCTAATGTATGAGAACGGACGAATTTGTTGAAAGACACATAGGACCTAATGAAGAGGAAATCAAACAAATGCTTTCAAAAATTGGAGCAAAATCAATCGAGCAACTACTTGAGGAAACCATTCCTGAAGCAATTCGACTTGATGAAAATCTAGATCTACCCGATGGAATAAGTGAATATGCTTTTTTTAAAACAATTCAAAAATTAGGTAGAGAAAATAAACTTTTTAACACTTTTATAGGTTTAGGCTATCATGCGGCAATAACCCCTGCTGTGATCCAACGTAATATATTAGAAAATCCAGGGTGGTATACTGCCTACACTCCTTACCAAGCAGAGATAGCTCAAGGAAGGTTAGAAGCTTTATTCAATTTCCAAACCATGATCTGTGATTTAACAGGAATGGAACTGGCCAATGCTTCTCTTTTGGACGAAAGTACTGCTGCTGCAGAAGCAATGACAATGCTTTTTGGTGCGCGTTCTCGTGATCAGAAAAAAAATGACGCCAAACACTTTTTTGTTGATGAAAACATTTTGCCACAAACACTTTCTTTATTAGAAACTAGAGCAACTCCCCTTGGAATAGAATTGGTTATTGCGTCTGCAGAAAATCAAATTTTTGATCAACATTTTTTTGGAGCTGTTTTTCAATACCCAGGAAAACATGGAGGTATTCCTGATTTAAAGAAATTAATCAATAAAGCTAAAGAACAAGGCATTTGTACAGTAGTTGCCGCTGACATCATGAGTTTAGTACTTCTTGAATCTCCTGGTCATCATGGAGCAGATGTAGTAGTAGGAACTACCCAACGTTTTGGAATCCCCTTGGGTTACGGTGGCCCTCATGCAGCCTTTTTTGCTACAAAAACACATTACAAAAGAAATATTCCAGGACGAATCATTGGTCAAACCCGTGACTTGAACGAAAATCCTGCTCTTCGTATGGCACTCCAAACCAGAGAGCAACATATAAAAAGAGATCGAGCAACTTCCAACATTTGTACAGCTCAAGTTCTTTTAGCTGTTATGGCTGGAATGTACGCAGTGTATCATGGCCCAAAAGGCCTACATTATATCGCGACCAAGATTCATCAAAAGACTTCCCTGCTTAACCAAAAACTGGAAGCTCTTGAATTCCATCAAAAAAATAGTTTCTTCTTTGATACACTTGCTATTGAAGTAGATGCCTTGGAAATAAAAAAGATAGCTGAAGAAAAAGAAATTAACTTCTATTATCCTGAAAATAATACTGTTTGTATATCACTCAACGAAACGACTTCGTTAGATGAAATTAATCAAATTGCAGATGTTTTTTCAAGTTATTTAAAGAAGGAAAACAACTCATTTAAAATAAATGGTGATATTATTAATCTTCCTCAAGAAGATTTAAGAAAGAGTCCTTTTCTAACACATCCTGTGTTTAATTCTTATCACTCTGAAACTGCATTAATGCGATATATTAAGTCATTAGAAAGAAAAGATTTAGCACTAAATCATTCTATGATTTCTTTAGGCTCGTGTACCATGAAACTTAACGCAGCTTCAGAGATGCTTCCATTCAGTGATCCAAACTGGGGAGGAATCCATCCTTTTGTTCCTTTGGACCAAGCAAATGGATACCAAAAAATGTTAGCACATCTCACGAAACAGCTTAATGTGGTAACTGGCTTTACTGCGACGTCTTTACAACCCAATTCTGGAGCCCAAGGTGAGTATTCAGGCTTAATGGTTATTCGTGCTTACCATGAGTCAAGAAATGACTATCACAGAAATATCTGTATTATTCCAGCATCGGCCCATGGTACCAATCCAGCCTCAGCAGTTATGGCGGGAATGAGTGTGGTGGTAACAGGAACAGATGAAAAAGGAAATATTGATTGGGATGACTTGCAAGAGAAAGTGATTTTACATAAAAACAAGCTGTCTGCGTTAATGATTACATATCCTAGTACTCATGGTGTTTTTGAAGCTAAAATTAAAGACATCACCCAACTTATTCATGATTGTGGGGGTCAGGTATATATGGACGGTGCAAATATGAATGCTCAAGTAGGCTTGACAAGTCCAGCTGTTATTGGTGCTGATGTATGTCATCTTAATCTTCACAAAACATTTGCCATTCCCCATGGTGGAGGTGGACCTGGTGTTGGTCCCATTTGTGTGGCTAAACACTTAGCACCATTTTTACCAGGAAATCCAATTATCCCAACCGGTGGAGACCAGGCCATTACTGCAATTTCTGGAGCACCATTTGGCTCAGCACTAGCATGTGTTATCTCTTATGGATACATTAAAATGCTGGGTGGAAAAGGACTTAGAAAAGCAACTGAAATCGCAATTTTAAATGCCAACTACATCCAAAAACGCCTTGAAGGGGCTTATGAAATTCTATACACCGGTATCAAGGGTAGAGCGGCTCATGAACTTATTATTGACTGTAGACCCTTTAAAGAAATGGGAATTGAGGTTGTAGATATCGCTAAAAGACTAATGGATTATGGATTCCATGCACCCACAGTTTCTTTTCCAGTAGCTGGAACCATGATGATTGAGCCTACTGAAAGTGAAAACATCAAAGAAATGGATCGCTTTTGTGATGCCATGATTTCCATCAGGATGGAGATTGCAGGTAGCGAGAAAGAGCATAGTTTACTCAAAAATGCACCCCACACTTTAGCAATGATTACAAGCGATGAATGGAGCTTTCCATACAGCAGACAGAAAGCAGCCTTCCCACTTGATTTTGTCCATGATAATAAATTTTGGCCAACGGTAAGAAGAGTTGATGAAGCGTATGGGGATCGTAATTTAGTGTGCAGTTGTCTCCCTATTGAATCCTACTCAAACACTTGATATACAATAAGATATTTTTTTTAAAAATCAATTAAACTTAATTTAAAACTAATTTAGATATCGTAAGGGTTTTTAGAAAATCGAGAGGCTAGCTATCCAAAAGAATACCTTTGTTATTACAATGAAAAGCATCAAAATATCAGGTACCGGAAGTAGTATCCCCGAGAAGGTGAAACCCAATGTGCGATTTTCTTCAAATTCATTTTTTGATGCTGCTGGATCAAAAATCGAAAATCCCAATGAAGAAATCATAAATAAATTTCAAGCCATTACGGGTATTGACCAAAGACGCTATATAAGAGATGATCAAACCGTATCTGATATTGCCCTTGATGCTGCACAAAAGGCAATTGCAGATGCTACTCTAGATCCCGAGACACTAGATTATATTATTTTTGCTCACAATGTTGGTGACATAGCTCTTAATTCCAATCAGGTAAATACGTTACCAAGTTTAGCTTCCAAATTAAAAGCAGGTCTAAAAATTGTAAATCCGGAATGTGTTGCCTACGATATCTTATTTGGATGTCCAGGATGGGTAGAAGGTATCATTCAAGCTAAAGCCTTCATCAAAGCGGGAATGGCCAAGAAATGTTTGGTTATCGGTGCTGATACTTTATCACGTGTGTTAGACCAAAGTGACCGTGATTCGATGATTTATGCGGATGGAGCTGGTGCAACTATAATAGAATCTTCAGAAGACAAGGGAGGAATACTCTCTCACAAAACAGTCACTTACACTTCTGATGGCGAAGCGGAATTTATTTTTTACGGTCCAGCCAATGACATAGGTGAAGGAACAAAATACATTAAAATGTACGGTAGAAGAGTCTATGAATTTGCATTGAGCAAAGTTCCTTTAGCGATTCAATCTTGTTTAGACGCCTCAGGTGAGTCCATTGATGATGTAAAGAAAATTTTCATTCATCAAGCCAATTTAAAAATGGATGATGCAATAATAAAACGCTTTTATAGATTATACAAAAAACCGGTTCCAAAAGATGTTTTACCAATGAACATACAAGAATACGGCAATAGCTCTGTAGCAACCATACCTACTCTTTATGATCTAATTCGTAAAGAAAACTATCAAGGTCATGAAGTAAATAAAGGGGATTTAGTAATTTTCGCATCTGTTGGTGCAGGGATGAATATCAATGCAATTACCTATCGTGTTTAAACGCTAAAAGAGCTTTAAATACCTCTCGCATAAAGTTGGCATAAACATAAAATTCTTACCTTTGGGAGGGTATGAAAATCCTTACACATATTGGAAAATATTTCATAATGCTCAAGTTAACCTTTGGGAAATTTACCAAATGGAAAATCCTTAAGCAGTTAATTTTAAAAGACATTGATTCGCTTATCATTGGATCTTTAGGGATCGTCTCCTTTATTTCTTTTTTTGTAGGTGGAGTGGTAGCAATACAAACAGCTTTAAACCTAGAAAATCCTCTTTTGCCTAAAAACTTAATTGGTTTTGCCACAAGACAGTCTATCATTTTAGAATTCGCTCCTACTTTCATCTCCATCATTATGGCAGGAAAAGTGGGCTCTTACATCACTTCTAGTATTGGAACTATGAGAGTTACTGAGCAAATTGATGCTTTAGAAGTCATGGGTGTTAACACTCACAACTATTTGATTTTTCCTAAAATCGTGTCTTTGTCACTTTATCCTCTAATCATTTCCATTTCGATGTTTTTAGGTGTTTTTGGCGGGTATATAGCCTCTGTGTATGGAGGATTCTCATCGAGTGTAGATTTTGTAGAGGGGATACAACTAGATTTCATTCCTTTTCACATCACCTATGCATTCATAAAAACCTTATTCTTTTCCTTTATTTTAGCTACCATACCCTCTTACCATGGGTACTATATGAATGGAGGGGCTTTAGAAGTTGGAAAAGCTAGTACGGTTTCATTTGTTTGGACTAGTGTAGTTATTATCCTATTGAATTATTTAATCACTCAATTATTACTAACCTAAATGATTAGTGTAGAAAACATAACAAAATCTTTTAATGATGTTGAAATACTGAAAGGTATTTCCACAGAGTTTGAAAAAGGAAAAACCAATTTAATTATTGGTCAAAGTGGATCTGGAAAAACAGTTTTTTTAAAATGTCTGCTTGGTCTATTTGAAATCAACACGGGTACTATTAGCTTTGAAGATAAGAAACTTAAAGAAATGACTGGAAAAGATCGAACTATTCTTAGACAAGAAATGGGAATGGTATTTCAAGGAAGCGCCTTATTTGACTCTATGACAGTAGAGGAAAACATTATGTTTCCCATGCAAATGTTCACTAAAAAAGCAGACAGCGAAATCAGAGACAGGGCTAATATCGCAATCAAAAGAGTAAATCTCATAAATGCTAATACAAAATTTCCTGATGAGATTTCAGGGGGAATGAAAAAGAGAGTAGCAATTGCACGTGCAATAGTAATGAATCCAAAATACTTATTTTGTGACGAACCTAACTCTGGTCTGGATCCCAAAACAGCTATTTTAATTGATAATTTAATTCAAGAAATTACAGCTGAGTTCAAAATAACAACAGTAATAAATACCCATGATATGAACTCCGTAATGGAGATTGGTGAGAAAATCATTTTTCTAAAAAACGGCCAGAAAGCATGGGAAGGTTCTAACAAGGATATATTTCAAACGGACAACCAAGTCGTTTCTGATTTTGTATATTCTTCTGACCTCTTTAAAAAAGTTCGCGAAGTTTATTTGAAAAATTAAACTACTCAGGCAATACCTCTGCGTGAGGACTAAAAAGATAAATTCTATCGGTATTTATTTCTTTACACTCTATCCTTGTTCTTCGTTTTTTAATTTTTACAAAGCGTCTGCCATTTGGAATTGAAAAAACATTTCCCTCTTGAATTTCAAATACATAGGTTTGTCCTTTCTCTTCGTCATAGGTTTTCAGCGCCATAACCAAATCAAAATCACGATCTGTACTTGCTTTGGGATTTTTCATGTGTCTTGCTAAAATAGAACAGATTGGATCTGGAAAAACGGAAGGGTTTAAGAAGGGCAAAAGTGTTTCTTGAAAGGCGCGCTTCCATTCAACTCCATGTGGTTTTACAAGATTTCCAAATTCTAATGAAACTTTAAAATGTGCGATTTCATGCAATAAGGTTATTAAAAACCGATACGGGTTTAGCGAGTCATTTACGGTAATCATCGGTTTATTAGAAGGATGAAATCTAAAATCCCCATGTTTAGTTTGTCTTTGTTTGGTGACAACTATATCTACTTTAGAGGTCTCCAATAGCGATTTAATTTGTAGATGAGCAGCTTTAGGAATATAAGCTAACAAATGTTCCATTCCTATTGAATCAGGGTGTTGAAGAAGATACAGGAAGCGTTTTACCATTAAAAAAATGATGTCCTTCCACAGCAAATTTAAAAATATATTGTGCCATTTCTTTTGCACTTAAAGGAGCTTGAAAGCCCGGAAAAGCTTGAGCCAACATTTCAGTTTGAACTGCTCCTAGTGCTAGCGAATTAAAGGAAGGGCCTGATTCTTTATATTCCTCTGCCAAAAGCTCAGTTAGTATATTAACGGCTCCTTTACTACTACTATAGGCTGCCAAACCAGGAAACTTAGAACTCCCTCCTATACCCCCCATGCTAGAAATATTGACTACATGACCCTTGGGGTCAATTAAAGGTAATAAGAGGCGTATGAGAGAGGCGAGTCCAAATACATTTACACGATATACTGCTTCAAAATCCTCTTTTGTAGTTTCGCTAAATGGTTGATTGAGAAGTGCACCTGCATTATTTACTAGAGCATCAACAACGACCCTTTTGCCTTTTAACTGATTAGCAAACTCTTCAAGTGCTTTTTCATCTGCAATATCGATAGCAATAGGAAAAAGTTTTGGTGTTTTCTTTATGGTTTTAATAGAGCGAGATAAGGCATAAACAGTATGACCTTGATTGGCAACATGCTGAACTAAAGCGTAACCTATTCCTCTACTAGCACCTGTAACAACAAAAGTTTTTTCCATATTCTAAAGGTACAGAAAAATATACCTAGTTATAAAATTTCCGCTTAGAGAAGCATGGTTAAAGGATTCTCTACAAACCCTCTTAAGGTTTGTAAAAATTGAGCTCCAGTAGCACCATCAACTACACGGTGATCGCATGCTAATGTCAACTTCATCGTATTTCCAACAACAATATTTCCATTTTTAACCACTGGTTTTTGAGCAATGGCACCCACTGACAAAATAGCTCCGTTAGGCTGGTTGATTATTGAAGTGAATTCTTGAATTTCAAACATTCCAAGGTTCGAAATTGTAAAAGTACTACCGTCCATTTCGGCTGGTGTTAACTTTTTATCTCTTGCACGAATAGCATAATCTTTTACAGTTGCTCCAATCTGAGGGAGATTGAGTTCATCAGTAAACTTTACTACGGGTACTACCAAACCATCTTCAACAGCTACAGCTACTCCTACGTGTACATGGTGGTGCTGGGTGATTTGACTGTCTTCCCACTTTGCATTTACCTGAGGATGTTGCTTTAAAGCGAGAGCAGAAGCCTTAACTACGATATCATTAAATGATATTTTTGTGTCTGGCAATCCATTATATTGAGTTCTAAAAGAGATTGCATTGTCCATATCAAATTCAACTCCTAAATAATAGTGTGGAGCTGAGAATTTAGACGCAGAAAGTCTTTTTGCGATGGTTTTACGCATTTGAGAGTTGGCAATTACAGTCACCGATTCTGTTCCGCTTGGTACAAAAGGTTGGGTAAAACCACCTTGCTGTGGTTGGAAATTATCAATATCTCTTTTGATAATTCTCCCATGTTCTCCAGATCCCTTTACCTGATTTAAATTTACTCCTTTTTCAGCAGCTAATTTTTTTGCTAATGGGGAAGCGATAACACGTCCAGTGGATGTAGATGGAGCAGAAACCGCTGCAACTGGCGCAGTAGCTTTAACCTCAGGCGCCGAAACAACTGTTTCAACTTTTTCGACTACTTTATCTGCTGCTTTAGACGTGGAATTAGTTTGACTTCCATGAGCTGCCAATACAGTCTCAACATCTGTTCCTTCTTTACCAATTACAGCCAAAACACTGTCTACTGGTGCAGACTCACCTTCTTGTAAACCTATGTACAATAAAACACCTTGATAAAAGGATTCAAATTCCATCGTAGCCTTATCAGTCTCGATTTCGGCTAAAATATCTCCTTCATTAACGGTATCTCCTACTTTTTTATTCCAAGTAGCTACTGTTCCTTCTTCCATGGTATCACTTAATCGTGGCATGGTAATGAGTTCTGCTCCTTCGGGCATGAAAACTTGTTCCGTTGAAGACACTTTTTCAGAAGTGGACTCAGGTGTTGATTCAGATTCCTCAACAGCTGATGTACTTCTCTCACCATTGATTAATGAGGATATATCTTCTCCTTTTTCACCTATAATAGCTAATAGGGTGTCAACTGGTGCAGTCCCACCTTCTTGTATTCCAATATGAAGTAATTCACCTTCATTAAACGACTCAAACTCCATAGTGGCTTTGTCCGTTTCAATTTCAGCAAGAATATCACCTTCATTAATTTTATCTCCCACTTTCTTAAACCATTTTGCAACAGTACCTTCTTCCATGGTATCACTCAATCTCGGCATATTTATAATTTCCGCCATGCTCTATAATTTGTGTTTTATAAATGGATAATCTTCTTGTTCGTAGACTGCGTTGTACATTAAGTCTAAATCTGGATACGGAGAAGATTCTGCAAATTTTTCACATTCCAATACGCGTACTTTAACAGATTTATCAACTTTATCTAAATCGTCTTGTGAAGCATATTTCTTGGAAAGAATTATTTCTTTTACCTGAGAAATGGGATCAATTTTACGGTATTCTTCAATCTCTTCTTTGGTTCGGTAATGTTGTGCATCTGACATTGAATGTCCTCTGTAACGATAAGTTTTCATTTCAATAAATGAAGGTCCATCACCAGATCTAGCTCTGCTTATTGCTTTATCCATTGTTTCCGCAACTTTTACGGGGTCCATTCCGTCACAAGGTTCACAGGGCATATTATACCCCAATCCAAGTTTCCAAATTTCTTCGTGATTTGCAGTTCTGGCGACAGAAGTTCCCATGGCATAACCATTGTTTTCAACAACAAAAACTACTGGTAATTCCCATAACATTGCTAAGTTCAGGGTTTCGTGTAAGGATCCTTGTCTAGCGGCACCATCTCCTAAAAAACATAGTGTAACATTGTCGCGTTCAAAATATTTATCTCCAAAAGCCATTCCAGCTCCTAATGGGATCTGCCCCCCTACAATACCATGACCTCCGTGAAATTTAAATTCTTTTGAAAAAATATGCATTGAACCTCCCAATCCCTGTGATGTTCCTGTTGCTTTTCCATAAAGTTCAGCCATTACTCGTTTGGGATCTACACCCATTCCAATAGGTTGAACGTGGTTTCTATATGCAGTAATCATCCGGTCCTTTCCTATCTCCATGGCATGAAGCGAACCTGCCAAGACAGCTTCTTGTCCGTTATATAAGTGCAAAAAACCTCTTACTTTCTGTTGAATATAAACTGCAGCTAATTTATCTTCAAACTTTCTCCAGAAGAGCATATTCTCATACCAATCTAAATATGTTTGTTTTGTAATTTTCTTCATAAAAACTTACTAAATATTTCTAATATCGAATGGCAAAATTACTCAATTATGTTCTATGAGTGAAATAATCCCACCGAATAATTATTGCAAATTTTCAAGATCAATCCTCTTGATTCTCTTCTTGGTTAGTTATGGGATAATTTCCTATGTCCAATGCCAAAGAAAAGCGGATTGTATTTTCTAAAGGATTACGAACACTTGAGGTGGAAAACAAATAAGAGATATCAACATCCAAACTTTTTATATCAAATCCCGCTCCCATTGTCAAATACCTTCGAGAACCTTTATCTTGACTTTCACTGAAATACCCCGTTCTGATTGAAAAGGAGTCTTCAAAACGATATTCTAAACCAACAGCGGCAGTTATTTCTTTTAATTCTTCTTGTGCTCCTCCAGGAGCATCGTTAAAGGAGGTTAAAATTCCATTGAGGAAATCAATATCAGGTTGACTATACCCTAGAAGGATGGAATCGTCATTATAAACCGCAACTGGAGTGGGAACCAGAAGTTTATTAAATTCTGTGTAAACTCCTAAAACATTATTTGCATCAAACAAAAGATCTAAACCAAAGCCTACTTTTAAATTGGTTGGAATAAAGTTTTTTTGCCCTCTAATATCATACACTAATCGAGGTCCAATATTTGAAATATTAAATCCAGTTCTAAAAATGGCATTATTAGCTCCTAAATCAAAAATAGTACTCTCAAAAAATCCAGCAATATCTACACCAACAGAATTTGCTGAGGAAGTATCGGCATCTGTTGCTATTTTCAAATCAGAACGAATGTATCGCCCAGCTACTGCCATGGAAAAAGTCTCACTCAATTTTAATGCATAAGAAACATCAAGTGTTAATTCAGAGGGGCGCTCTAGACCTTGATCTACAATAGAACCCCCAATAAATTCATTAAACTGTATATCACCTAAGCTAAAATACTTCAAGCTAGTAGCCCATGAGCTTCTTTCATTCAAACGGTTGTAATACGTTATATTTCCCAAAAAGATATCATCAACTAATTTACTCAAGTAGGGTGTATAACTAAATCCAAGCGCTTTCTCCGAAGAGACAAAAGCATATTTTGCAGGGTTCCATTGTTGTGAATAAGCATCGGCTGAAGTGGCAACTCCCAAATCTCCCATCCCGGCTGCGCGTGCATCTGGAGCAATTAGCAAAAAAGGAACGCCAGTGGTAATAACACGGTTCGAGTTCTGCCCTATGGAAAAAGAAATTCCAAGAAGAAAAACAAACCAAGATTTACATACTCTTTTTTTTAAATTCATCACATCTTTTAAACGTAAAATCTCAACATTTGTTATACGGAATTTGTTTTAAATAAATCGAGGCAATATTTATGAATGTTGAACGTTAAATGTATAGTTTTTGGATGTTAAAAAATTTTATGCCATCCTTTTCAACTCTAACATTGAATATTTGTATATTGCAATACGTTTTAGAAACAATAACGAACTATATGAAAGTGAGTAATTTAAAACATCTCTTATCCACAATAATCCTAATGCTATTAGTATTTAGCTGCGGCGGAAATAACACCTCTCGTGGAACGGGTTGGGACATCAATTCTAAAAAAGGAGGTTTTCAATACAATGTAGATTTTGACGAACAAGAAACGGGTCCCGGACTTGTTTTCGTTGAGGGAGGAACTTTTACCAAAGGACAAGTTCAAGATGATGTAATGCATGATTGGAATAATACACCAAACAAACAGCATGTAATGTCATTTTACATTGACGAAACTGAAGTTACCAACTTGATGTATATGGAGTATTTAGATTGGCTAGAAATTGTATTCCCTACCAATGAAGCTCGCTATCGTCAAATCTATGAAGGAGCATTACCCGATACTCTAGTTTGGAGAAATCAATTGGGATATGTTGAAGAACTTACAACTAATTATTTACGCCATCCGGCCTATGCAGAATATCCTGTGGTAGGTGTAAATTGGCTTCAGGCTGTTCAATATGCAGAATGGAGAACCGATCGTGTTAACGAATACATACTGGAACGTGAAGCTTATGTACAAAAAGACGTTCGTTACAATGAAATAGATGCAAACAGTACTTTCAATACAGCAGCTTACTTAAAACGTCCAGAAACGGTATACGGAGGAAAAATTGATAGTTTAGCTGGCAAAAATGGTACCGTTAAAAGAGATACCGCTACCGTTAATGTTTATGCTGGAGTTGAAAAAGGATTATTATTACCTTCTTATAGATTACCCACAGAAACTGAATGGGAATATGCTGCCCTAGCCTTAGTTGGTGATCGTGAATACAACACTTACAGAGGTAAAAAGAAATACCCTTGGTCAGGTGAATATACCCGCTCAAGCGACAGAAGAACAGAAGGAGATCAACTCGCAAACTTTAAACTCGGAAAAGGAGATTACGGTGGAATTGCAGGATGGTCAGATGATGGTGCAGACATTACAATACAAGTAAAGCAGTATCCTCCCAATGACTTTGGGATTTACGATATGGCTGGAAATGTATCCGAATGGGTATCTGACGTTTATCGACCCATTGTAGACGATGAAGCAAATGATTTTAATTACTATCGTGGTAATGTCTATCTTAAAAATGTGATTGGTGAAGACGGTAAAGCACAAACAATCTCTCCTGATCAGCTTGTATTCGATACCCTTCCAAACGGAAAAGTTTTATTAAAAAGACTTCCTGGAGATTTAGATCAAGTTGCCATTGATGAAGAAGAAACATTCCTTCGTCAGAACTTTTATAAAAGTGATAACAAAAACTTTAGAGATGGTGACATAGAGTCAACAAGAAAGTTTTCTAATGGAGCACCAGCAGAAGATGACAATTCAAAACCAGAATCTAGCCTTATGTATAACGCACCTACAACTGCAAAAGTTACTCTAGATGAAGAAGGAAATTTAATCCGTACTGTAGACAAGTCAAACAAGAGAACAACTCTCATAACTGATGAAGTTAGAGTTTACAAAGGAGGTTCATGGAAAGATAGAGCCTATTGGTTAGATCCTGCCCAAAGAAGATACCTTCCTCAATATATTGCAACTGAAAGTATTGGATTTAGATGCGCCATGTCTCGAGTGGGTTCCAAAAGCCGAGTCAAGAAAAGTGCACGGCATAAAAGACAAGGTTAACAAAAACAACAACAAGCATCTTATCATTTAAGATGCTTTTTTGTTCTATGCACATACAAAAATTACATCAGCTTTTTAGTTCCTCCACGGGAATTTCAACAGACACAAGAAGTCTTGAAAAGGGAGCCTTGTTTTTTGCGCTTAAGGGAGAGAACTTCAACGGGAATTTATTTGCTGAAAAGGCGTTATCTCAAGGAGCAATCGCAATTGTGGTAGACGATATCAACCTTAAAAATTTAGCTCCAAATGTTATTATTGTTGAAGATGTTTTAAAAACATTACAGGAATTAGCAAGATTTCACAGAAAAAAATTAAACACTCCTATCATTGCACTTACTGGAAGTAATGGAAAAACAACAACTAAAGAACTTATTCGGGAAGTACTTTCCAAAAAGTATAAGGTACTTGCAACGAAAGGGAATCTAAATAATCACATTGGAGTCCCTTTAACCCTATTAGAATTAAAAGAGGAGCATCAAATTGCAATCATTGAAATGGGAGCCAATCATCAGGGTGAGATTAAAATGCTATGTGAAATTGCATTACCCAATTGGGGGTATATCACTAACTTTGGAAAAGCACATTTAGAAGGTTTTGGAGGGATTGAAGGAGTCATTAAAGGTAAATCTGAACTCTACAAGCATTTAATAGAAAGAGGTCAGAAAATATTAATAAATATTGATGACCCAATCCAAAAAAGATTAACAGAGAATTATCCTGTAAGCAGCTTTGGGAATGGACAGGATAGTACTTTTAAAATTACTAAAGAGGAAAACACCTCAACGGGACTTAAAGTTAGCTTTAACGAACAAACATACACTAGCCCGTTACATGGAGCGTATAATTTAAAAAACATCGCTGCGGCAGTGATCTTTGGTCACATAAATAAAATTCCAACTAAGGAAATACAATCGGGCATACAACAGTATGTTGCGACCAACAATAGATCACAGAAAATAAAAATAAAAAATACTTCAATCATCTTAGACGCTTATAATGCGAATCCCACTAGTATGAAGCATGCAATAAAGGCTTTCGAAAAAATAGGAACACTAAAAAACATGGTAATTCTAGGAGATATGATGGAATTAGGTCAGGAATCTGAAAAAGAACATCAGAATATCCTAGACTATTGCTTAAAAACTAAATTTAAGTTCATACATCTCATCGGTGCACAATTTTCAAAAACAGCAACCTCAAGGGCCTTAAAACACAAAGACCTTAAGACTTTCAAAAAACACATTAGCTCCTTATCATTAGATGAATTTGATCATGTCTTGATAAAAGGATCTCGTTCAATGAAATTAGAAACCCTATTGCCTTTATTTGAATCTAAACTATAATATGAGAAAGTTAATCCTCTTATTTACATCTATCCTTTTCATTTGTTGTCAAAGCCCAAATGAAAAGTGCGGGCAAATTATCCAAAAAGAAATCATAGAATCAAACTATTATTTCGTCTTACAGACTGACGAATTCATTAATTACTACAATACTCCTCAAGACCCTACTCTGCCCGACAATGGGGTACGTCAAGGAGCCGTTTCAAAAGAAATCTATGATTCGTTTGGAATAGGAGATGAATATTGTTCAGAAAGCTAGGTGTTAACTTACTTGAGCACCTCTAATAATCTCATCTATAATCTCAGGATTTAATAAGGTAGAAGTATCCCCTAAATTAGAAATGTCTTTACTTGCCACTTTACGTAAGATACGGCGCATTATTTTTCCAGATCTTGTTTTGGGCAAACCACTTACTACTTGTATTTCATCAGGTTTTGCAATAGGTCCAATAATTTTTCTAACCGTATTTTTAATTTCGTCAATTAAAACTTCTTGTGTTATCCCTTCCTCATCACAAATGACATAGGCATAAATGCCTTGTCCTTTGATGTCATGTGGAAATCCAACTACGGCTGCCTCGACCACCCTTGGGTGCTCGTTGATTGCATTTTCAACTTCAGCAGTACCCATACGATGTCCAGAAACGTTTATTACGTCATCAACTCGTCCTAGGATTCTAATATATCCATCATGATCTCTCTTCGCTCCATCTCCTGTAAAATACATTCCTGGATATGCTGAGAAATAGGTCTCTTTAAAACGTTTGTGGTCCCCATAGGTGGTTCTCAACATGGAGGGCCATGGGAATTTTATACACAGGTTTCCTTCTACATTATTTCCTTTTAATTCATTGCCTTCAGCGTCTACAATAATGGGTTGAATTCCTGGTAAGGGTAATGAAGCATGTGCAGGTTTATTGGGAGTTATTCCCGCCAAAGGAGAAATCATTATACCTCCTGTCTCCGTTTGCCACCAGGTGTCAACCAAAGGACAATTTCCTTTACCAATATGATCGTGATACCAATGCCATGCCTCTTCATTAATCGGTTCTCCAACCGACCCAATCACTTTTAAAGAATCTAACTTAAAAGGAGCAATAGGCTCCAGGCCTTTGGCCTGTAATGCTCTAATTGCTGTAGGAGATGTATAAAATTGATTCACTCTATATTTATCTACAATTTCCCAGAATCTTCCTGGGTGAGGATAAGTTGGTACACCCTCAAACATTAGGGTTGTAGCACCAGAAAGCAGTGGACCATATATAATATAAGAGTGTCCTGTAATCCATCCAATATCTGCTGTACACCAATAGACATCATTTTGATTGTATTGAAAAACATTTTCAAAAGAATACTGGGTATATACCAAATACCCCGCCGTAGAATGAACCACTCCTTTGGGTTTACCTGTTGATCCAGAAGTATATAAGATAAAAAGTAAATCTTCAGCATCAAGACTTTCTGCAGCATGTATTGCAGACTCTTCTTTAATAACATCATGCCACCAAAAATCTCTATCAGGGGTCATGGTTACTTCTGCATCTGTTCTTTTGCAAACAATTACTCTTTCAACGGTTGAGGTTTTCTCTAACGCTTCATCAACTACTGCTTTTACGGGAATATTTTTAGCTCCTCGAAAATTTCCATCAGAGGTCAAAACCATCTTCGCTTCACAATCAATAATTCGATCGGCCAAAGCCGAAGACGAAAAACCTGCAAATACAACAGAGTGTACAGCACCAATCCTAGCACAAGCCAACATGGCAACTGCTGCTTCGGGAATCATGGGCATATAAATAATGACGCGATCCCCTTTTTGAACACCTTGTGCTTGCATGGCATTTGAAAATTGGCATGTCAGTTCAAACAATTCACGATAACTGATAATCCTATTTGCTTCACTAGGATCATTAGGCTCCCAAATTATGGCTGCCTTGTCCCCATGAGTGAACAAGTGTCGTTCAAAGATATTCTCTGTTATGTTGAGCTTTGCATTTTCAAACCATTTAACATGAGGTCCTTCTTTATCCCATGACAGGACATTATCCCATGGCTTTTGCCAATGAAAAGATTCTGCAATTCTCGCCCAAAATTTTTCAGGTTCATTAACACTCTTTTGATATTCATGAATATATCCTGATAAGGATTGAATTTTATTACTCATAAGTAAACTTTATTTTTGAGATTAATGTGCTTGACCCGTCGAAACTTCAGCTCCTCTGGGTGTTCTGATATGTTCAGTCAATTCTACAACTTCTTTGGGAGGCGGAGGGGTTAAACGAGAAACAACCAACGCTATTACAAAATTCAAAATCATCCCAAGAGTTCCTATACCCTCTGGTGAAATTCCCCACCAGAAGTTTTCTTGAAGCCCAGGACCGCCCAGTTGTGGCTTGAAATAAATAATATAAGATGCTGTAAAGAGAATACCAATGATCATTCCTGACATTGCTCCTTGACGATTCATTCTTTTATCAAAAATGCCTAATATAATGGCTGGAAAAAAAGAAGAGGCTGCAAGTCCAAAGGCTAAAGCAACTACCTGAGCAACAAAACCTGGTGGATTTAGACCCGCTAAACCAGCAGCAACAACTGCAACTGCAATTGCTACGCGGGCGGCATAGAGTTCCCCTTTTTCACTTATATCTGGCCTTAGATAATTTTTTAATAAATCATGAGAAATAGATGTTGAAATAACAAGAAGTAATCCTGCAGCAGTAGAAAGTGCAGCGGCAAGTCCACCGGCAACCACCAATCCTATGACCCATGGCGGAAGGTTTGCAATCTCTGGATTTGCTAAAACAATAATATCTCGATCTACGGTCAATTCATTCAACTGAGTGTCTGCGAGGTATTGGATTTTTCCATCATTATTTTTATCCTCAAAAGAAAGCAAGCCTGTATTCTCCCAATTAGTGAACCATTGTGGAACTTCATCATAAGATTTGTTTGAAAGTGTATTGATAATATTGGTTCTTGCAAAAACAGCAACTGCAGGAGCTGTTGTATACAAAATTGCAATAAACAGTAAAGCCCAACCTGCAGAGATTCTGGCGTCTTTTACCCTAGGCACAGTAAAGAAACGAACAATCACGTGAGGTAATCCTGCTGTTCCAAACATTAAAGCCCCAGTAATAAAAAACATATTGACTAGATTACCTCTATCAATACTTGTGTAGGAGTCAAAGCCAAGATCTTTAGATAGTAGGTTTAGCTTTTCTAAAAGATAAACACCATCTGTTCCTTTAGAACCGAATCCAAGTTGTGGAATTGGATTTCCAGTCATTTGCAGTGAAATGAATATTGCAGGAACGGTAAATGCAAAAATTAATACACAAAATTGTGCAACTTGAGTATAAGTAATACCTTTCATTCCGCCTAAAACAGCATAAAAAAAGACAATTCCAATTCCAATTAAAACACCTGTATCAAAAGGAACATTTAAAAAACGTGCAAAAGCTACTCCAACACCTTTCATTTGGCCTACCACATAAGTGAAAGAAACAAAAAGCGCACAAATCAAAGCAACCAAACGTGCGTTTTTGGAATAATAGCGTTCTCCTATAAAATCAGGTACCGTAAATTTTCCAAACTTCCTTAGATAGGGAGCCAAAAGCAGCGCTAAAAGCACATAACCACCTGTCCATCCCATTAAATACTGTCCCCCAGAAAAACCCATGAAGGCAATAAGTCCTGCCATCGATAAAAAAGAAGCTGCTGACATCCAATCTGCAGCTGTTGCCATTCCATTTGCAATAGGATTTACTCCTCCTCCAGCAACATAAAACTCCTTTGTGGATCCAGCTCTAGCAACAATTGCAATAATAATGTAGATCAAAAAAGTAATACTCACCAATAGGTAAGTCCATGACTGAGTGCTCATAATTTTAAACTCTAAAGTTCGTCGACATCATATTTCTTATCCAACTTATTCATCAAATAAACATACACAAAAATCAATAGGACAAATGCATAAATTGAACCTTGATGTGCAAACCAAAAACCTAGTGGAAAACCTCCCAACATAAATTGATTTAGATATTCAGCAAATACAATCCCAAAAAGAAAAGAAACAGTAAACCAAATCGCTAAAAGTATTGCTAGATATTTAAGATTGGTTTTCCAATATGTGTTCTTGTTTTTATTCATAATTCCCATAAATATAAACAATATTTTTAGACCAACTTACTTTCAAACTTAACCCCTTTGAGCAAATGATAGTAAAAACAAAATGATTAAATCTATTAGTTACTCAATATTATATGAGGCTAGCTCGCCTGAGTTTGGTGAATAAAATTCTTATTTACACTATATTAAATTCCCAATACAAGCATCAAACTAAAGCCACACTAATAAGAAATCTGATATTGAGCTTTACGCCAGGTGACAAATTAATCTCTGAAGGGAATATTTGATCTAAAACTCCTATTCATCCAATCATATGTTTCTTTCATGAATTTATTTTTAGCATAATTCGATGAAAAAATTGAATTGAGTTTTTTTTGATTCACAGTATAGTTAATGGGCAACTGAGCCCCTTTAGAGCTATTAAAATTGATGGTCAAGTGCTGTGCTTTCTCATTATCTTTAGCTTTTTCGAGCACTTCAACAACATCTTTAACTATGGTTCTCAAGAGAAGACTTGACTCTAAATGATAGTATTCAGAATCGTTCTGAGTCTGAAAAGGTAAGTCTGTTGGATAATTCAGTTCGCTCTCCTGAGAGAACATATTGACTGAAATGAAAGTAATAAAAAGTAAAGTAAAAATCTTGAACTGATTCATGTTTTTAGTATTTGATATTAATAATTCTTATTCGTGGGTGTTATAGGATTCGAACCTATGACCTCTACCCTGTCAAGGTAGCGCTCTAAACCAACTGAGCTAAACACCCGTGAGGGCTTACCTCTTATCAACATATCTATCGTGCCCGTTTAAGTGTCCAGATGTTTTAAGAGGCAATTAATATATTACTATTTTTTAGACAACTCATACCTCATCTTATGATAATCTGATGCATTTATTCTCTTACCTAAATAAAGGAATTGCACTTTACCATTAACTACTTTCTTCGTGAGTTTTGATAAGAGATTAACAGGATTAGAAGTCCCTAAAACTAAATGAAGAGGATATGCCGATGATTTAGTCAATTGCCTTTCTTGAGCCGTACAACCCTAATGCTGTAGATGACACTATTAGAATTAAAATAGGAATTGGTGGCCCCCCACCTCTAAATAGGTGATTAAAAAGAGCCACTAGTAAGACTGTGCCTGCAAATACAGAATAAGCCAAGAATATTTTTTTGTTTGACTCATTATCAAATTTTAACCTCCATAAAGAAAAAATAAACAGACCTACTCCAATCATATGCATTGCAGTAACATCAATTATTCCCTGCGAAAAGAAAATTAAATCAGCAGATATTTCACCTTTAAAAAAGGGCTGCATAAGTCCTACTGGATCTAAAAAAACGCCCAATAATAGTCCAACTCCCATGAGAATTTGAATAATACTAATTACAGGGAAAATAAACTTTGATTTCATTTTAATTGATTTACGGTTAATAAGCTACTAATATAGAAAAATATATAATATCTCTACTCGGTGTATTTCTTCTTGAACTTACTCTATAAACAATGGTAAATCCTCACTTACTTCATTAGTAGCTTGTTTCATTCTTGGTAAAGTGTATTGTAAGGCTATTTGAAGCAACTTAATACGTTGATTAGCATCTACTCTTTAACGTCTAAAGAAGCTATTAAATCATCTATAATTAGTTGTAGTTTATCTTTTACTTCTGATGTTATTAAAGCCCTAACTCCTTACCTAAAACTTTGCGATGGATTTTGTAGATTTGAACAAATATAAAATGAATGAAAAAAATCCTATTAACCGCTCTGTTAAGTTTATCTGTTTTATCGTGTATATCTATACGCTTTCCTGAATCAATAAAAGTTGATATTACAGTTCCTGAAAATTTAGATGTAGAAAAGGTTCAGATTATAATTGACACTTTAAGAGGCTTGAATAAACAAGGTAAAAACAAAATTGATGGGGTTATTGAATTTAACATTAAGAAAGCTGAAACAAATAATGAACAAAAAGGGATGACAGCTCCAAAAAGTAATTAAAGCCCTAACTACTTACCTCAAACTTTGCGATGGATTTAGTAGATTTGAGCATATGAAAATATTCCTTTTAATAGTCTTTCTATCACTTTCTTTTAGCTGTAAATCAGAAGAAGTTTGTATTTGTACAGAAGAATATAATCCTGTTTGTGCAGGTGACAATCAATATAGAAATCCCTGTTTTGCAAAATGCGATGGATATAAAGATTCAGAAATTTCAGTGTTACTTTCACAAGAGGAGATTGATACAGGAATACTGATTACTGTTGATTGTTCTATAAAATTAAATTAAAGACCTAACTCCATACCCCTTTCATACTAAAATCTAAGATTGATTTTAGCGTTGTCCATTTCATTCTTATTCGTGTGGCTTTGAAGTTCATTTTCTAGGGTTTTATATTCTTCATGTCACTTCATGCTTAACTGGTTACTTTTTTATCTATTGCTTCGATTTTCTGTTTGCAAAACAACCTAATGAGAGGTGTTAAAATCCTAAACTAAGCTAGGGTAAATAAAAAACTAAAAATAAGTGGTGAATGTGATATATAAAATCAAGCCGTTTAAAATTGCATAAAAAGTTGCAGGCATTATTTTGATCAATTCATCTTTAATTCCAATTCGAACTAAAATTGCAATTAACATCATAAACATTAGTGCTAATGAGGAAGTTAAAAGTAAAGGAGGAAAAAATAATCCAACTAGCATTCCTATTCCACCCAATATTTGAAAACTTCCAATTGTGAAACGATGCTTCAAAAATCCCCATCGCTCGAATTCTGCTTTCATTCTTCTGGAACGAAAAGAGGCTACTCCATAAAATAAAAAAGAGATTCCTGAAAAAATACTTAATAGAATGTTTAGAATCATGGGCTAAAGAAAACCCAAATTGACTACAGCAACAAACAATGATAAAATCAAAAAGATAAAAGAAGGCAAAAATTTTATCCAGGGGTTCTTTACCTTGATGTGAGCAATTTGAGCACATAACATAAAAAATGCCATTGACAGTGATGAAAACAGAACTAGTCCAGGATAAAATACCCCTGTAATCATTAATGCAGAAAGAGAAATTTTAGAGGCTCCCACAATGTTTCGCATGATGTCAGAAAGGCCATATTGTTTAAATTCTTTGATGATATTGTCAAACCTAAACACCCAAACATAGAGTACTGAGACAGCAACAATCAACTGAGCAATAAGAGCAATTTTTTCCATTTCTAATGATTTACTTTCAAGATACAACAATTTAAAAAACTAAACATCTATAGTGAAAAATTGATCCAAAAAAAGGATCTTTTAGCCACTTTTAACTGTTTAACAAAAGTTTCATATCTATTGTATTCAAAGTTTAAGTTTAATCATCAATTCTTAAATTGAATTGGTTTGTGGTTAAAACCGTTTGGAATAATTCCTTACGGTTTTGTTTGTTATTTTTTTCTGATCCAATTTTGAGTTCGTCCCAAGATTGAAAACCCTAAAAAACCTCTTACTTTCAGATTATTTTGATCTTCTAATGTAAGGTAACAATCGTATACCTTTCCAGACTTAGGATCCAATATCGTTCCATCTTCCCAAGTTCCGTCATTTAAAATAAGATCATTCACTATTACAATTCCTTCAATGGGCTTGTTTTTATTTTCTCCATCACACTCTGTGCATAATTTTCCTTCATCTTCAGGCAACAAAAGTTTAAGAATTTTACCATACAACTTACCGTTTTCTTGATAAATAAGTACTTCTGATTTTTTTTGACCTGTTTCATCATCCTGAGTGATCCAAACCCCTTCAACAGAACTAGGTTGAATTATATTAAAAAATAAAACAGTAATGAGCATTAAAAAATGTGACATATAAATATAAATTGTTGTTGATGTCTAAAAATAAAAAATCTCTTTCTATTTTAGTGTTATTAATCCTTTTAATATGAATTCATTTTTAAATAAGTATAAATTTATTTTACTCTTAATTCCCATTGGGCTGTTCATTGCTTTTTTAGATGGAAAAATTTTAGAGGGTTTTTTAGCAACAAATCAAATCCCAGATCACTATATTTTCATTGTTTCGTTGGTTTTGGTTGTAATGGGTATTATTATCGCTGTATTGCGTTATGACAAGAAAATGAATAAATAGCGTAAAGTCTTCCTTACCTTTAAAAAAAAAATGCAGCATTTTAGTAAAAAAGACATTGATGAATTGTCTAAAATCTACAAACTAAATTTAATAAACAGTGCCACTGGATATAAATCCGCACAACTTGTGGGAACTGTTTCTCCTGAAGGGAACGAAAACGTAGCCGTTTTCAGCTCTATAGTTCACCTAGGTAGTAAACCTGCGCTGATAGGTATGATTTTAAGACCTACAACGGTCCCAAGGCACACTTATTCAAACATGAAGTCTACAGGAGTTTTTACATTAAATTCAATACACGAAACTCAAATTGAAGAGGCACATCACACTTCTGCTTCTTATCCTGAGTCGATTTCAGAATTTGACATGACTCAACTAGAAGTTCAAAAGAGAGAAAATTTTTTCGCTCCATTTGTGAAAAATTCACCTATACAAATAGCATGTAAATATGTGAATGAATATCCTATCCTTGAGAATGGCACAATCATGATCATTGGTAGTATCGAAGACCTTTATATCAACGAATCAATGTTGCTGGAAGATGGTTGGGTACAATTAGATTTAGGCGGTGTTGTTACCATTAATGGTTTAGATGGATATGCCTCCACAAAACTATTAGAACGTTTTCCTTATGCACGACCCAAAAATGATTAATCCTAAATTTACAGAAGCCCTAAGTGAACAATGGATCAATTATGCTACGGAAAATAGCGAAACCATACCCGAAATATTAGTAGCGCTGGAACGTGAAACCCATCAAAAAACACTACAGCCTCGTATGCTCAGTGGAGCTTTACAAGGAAGATTATTGAGTTTAATTTCCCATTTGATCTCACCAAAGCTGATAATTGAAATCGGAACCTATACTGGTTATGCCACACTTTGTTTGGCAGAGGGACTTGGAGAAAAAGGTAAAATACATACCTTAGACATCAATGAGGAGCTAGTCCCCATCCAATCAAAGTTTTTCAATATGAGTCCCTTTAAGAATCAAATTATTAGTCACCTGGGACCCGCTTTGGATCTAATTCCAAAGATTTCAGGTCCTTTTGATTTGGCTTTTATTGATGCCGATAAAGTAAATTATAGTACGTATTTTGAAATGCTTCTACCCAAAATGAATCAAGGGGGGTTGATCCTTTCGGATAATGTTTTATGGAGTGGGAAAGTACTCGAAAAAGCAGATCCAAAAGATGAGAGTACTATCGCTTTGCAGCTTTATAATGAGAAATTAAAAAATGATCCTCGAGTAAAAACAGTGCTATTACCCTTAAGAGACGGACTAACTTTGAGTTGGGTTTGCTAAAGATCTCTTCGAATTGAATCTTCCAAGTCATTAAAATCGCTTTTCACTTTATCCACCTCCTCTTTAATATTCTTGGAAATGGACTTAGTAGGGTTTTCAATATCTACGTCTACCGTTTTTTGAATTTCACTTTTGATTTCATTTGTGGCTTGACGAACTTGTGTCATACCTTTTGCTAGTGTTCGAGCAATGGAAGGAATTTTATCAGCTCCGAAAACAAGTAAAACGATAAAAAAGACGAAGACGATTTCCGCCCCACTTATAAATAAAAGCATTTGCAATCTTTTGAACAAATATAGGAGGATTCTAAAAAAAAACTACTGAATCAACATTAGATTCAGTAGTTCTTCTATCATTTATCCTTTTATTTTTTCTTTGAATTTATCAAAATCTGATGCACTCTCTTTTTTAGGCCAACTGTTATTGTCCGCATTTACATCTGCTGTTTCTAGATCAGGATCTACAGTAACTCCTACCAATTCTTTGTCTGAAGCAATAACTTTTTTGACACTTGCGTCATTTTTTCTCCATAACTGAACAGGATAAGTTACGCGTTCTGTTGTGCCATCAGCATAACTGTACTCCACAATTAAAGGCATTACTAATCCACCGGGCTTTTCAAATTCAACTTCATAAAAGTATTTAGGTGGCACTGCACTTGAAGGCAATCCCTCTTCCATCAAATATTCTTTTAAGATTTTAGATCCATCAACAGCATTTTGAGCGGCTACCTTAGGATCAAAAGAATCACTTTCTTCATCGATTTTAAAAACAAGATTAGGTAAATCTTTTAGGTCATAGCCATAGGACTCAAAACGTTCCTTTGCCTTCAAATCGGGCTCGTCTGAAAAATAATATTTTTTAACGTTTTTCACTCCAATATCAACAACATCTGTTGAATAGAACCACCCTCTCCAAAACCAATCCAAATCTACTGCCGATGCATCTTCCATTGTTCTAAAGAAATCTTCTGGTGTAGGATGTTTAAACATCCATCGTTGTGAATAGGTTTTGAATGCATGATCAAACACCTCTCGCCCCATTACAGTTTCACGAAGTATATTTAAAGCGGTAGCTGGTTTTGCATAGGCATTAGGCCCTAACTGAAATACATTTTCAGGGTTAGACATAATGGGTGAAATAAAGTCTTGATCTCCCGCCATATATGGAACAATTTTTTGAGGATCACCTCTACGGGAAGGATACTTTTCTAAAGCTCCAATAGACTCAGGATAACGTTCTCCAAATTCTTGTTCAGCTAAGTATTGCATAAAGGTATCTAACCCTTCATCCATCCATCCCCACTGACGTTCATCAGAATTTACAATCATCGGGAAATAATTATGTCCTACCTCATGGATAATCACACTTATCATTCCAAATTTAGTACGATCAGAATAGGTCCCATCTTCATCAGGACGTCCATAATTCCAGCAAATCATGGGATATTCCATTCCTTGATTTTTAGCATGGACCGAAACCGCTTTTGGATAGGGATAATCAAAGGTATATTTTGAATACGATTTTAGGGTTTGAAGCACTGCTTTCGTTGAGTATTCCTCCCACAGCGGATTTCCTTCTTTAGGATAGAGTGAAACCGCCATAACTTTTTTAAATCCTACTTGGACTGCTTGTCGTTCCCAAATAAACTTTCTAGATGTGGCAAAACCAAAATCTCGAACATTGATTGCTTTAAATTTCCAAGTGCTCTTTTTAGTTGAAAAGCCAGATTCTTTTACAGTAGCTTCCTCTTGGGAAACGATAATGACAGGCTTATCAAAACTTGTTGCAGACTCCTGAAAGCGCTTGTACTCCTGACGCGTCAAAACGTCTTTTGGATTTTGAAGACTTCCTGTAGCTTCTAATATGTGGTCAGAAGGAACGGTTATGTTTACTTGGTAGTCACCAAATTCTAAAGCAAATTCACCATTACCCCAAAATTGGTAATTTTGCCATCCCTCAACATCATTATACACACATAGTCTTGGGAAAAATTGGGCAATCACATAGGCTTTATTTCCATCCTTTGGAAAAAATTCAAATCCTGATCTTCCGCGTTTTTCCACGTGATCATTAATATTATACCACCATTTAATATTAAAAACATAGGTTTGTCCTGGAGCAATTGCTTCTGGCAAATCTACTCGCATCATTGTTTGGTTAATTGTGTATTTTAACGCTTTGCCCATTTCATCAGTAACCCATTCAATATTGAAACCTCCATCAAAAGGATCATTAATAAAATCACTCACAAAACTACTAGGTCGGACGGTTACAGAATTTCCTGCGCTATTTTTTTCTAGATTAGGAGCATCACTTTTACGAATATTCTGATCTAATTGCAACCATAAATAGGGAAGTTGATCTGGAGAATTATTAGTATATGTAATTGTTTCTTCACCATAAAGTTTGGAAGCAGCATCATCCAACTCTATATCCATTAGATAATCTACTTTTTGTTGGTAATAATCTACACCGGGAGCTCCAGAGGCATTATGATAACGATTCGGATCCGCAAATTGATCATATAATTGTTTGAATTTACTATTGTTGGTGTGTCCTCGTTGAACTTGGGCAGAGGTTGTTATCGTGAGTATAAAAACCGCTGTAAAAAATCCGAGAGAGGTAGATTTAAAATTCGTCATTTACTTATATTTAGTGTTAAATTAGAGTTGATTATATTCTACTTATTTAATTCAATTGTAACAGTTTCTTTATCGGAATGAAGTAAAAAACTTTTTCTAATTCCTTGTGATTTGAAATGAATTATATTCTGTTGATCCTCAAATATATCAAAAAAGAAAATGTTTTTAATTTCAAGTTTTTCAGGGATTTCTTCAAGTGGAATTTCAATATAGCAAAGGCTTACATCATTTCTATATTCTTTTCCTAAAAAAGTAAACTCGAAAACTGTATTCTTTGAAGAAAATTGCAATTTATTTTTCAACTCCTCAGTCAATAAACTATCTATTTGCTTTTGATTTGAATCAGGATCAAGCTTGATGGAGTTATCATTTTTCCTTAAAAGAAATTCAAGATCATCAGTAAAGAATTGTGCCGTGACCTGCAAGGTTTTAGTCTCCTTTTTCAGTTCCACTTCAGTTGTACTAACATAAAATTTATGCGTCTGGAATTCAGGGGAGAAAAGGGAGGCCAATACAAAATTCAAAACTAAGATTAAGATTTGCATGAGCGATAATTATTGATCGAGAACCGATTTGTACTCCCTGCTTTTGTTAATCAAATAATCAATGAGTTCAAATTGTTTGGTTTGTTTAAGCAAACCACTAGTCTTCATTTGTGAATCGATGTATTCTAAAAAACCAACCACTTGATCGTTTTCCAGTTTCAAATCTTTTTCAAAAAATTCAGTATTGAACACATAGGGTAAAATCTCACTAGGCTTCATTTTCATCTGTTCTTCCTTACTTTTTCCAGAAAAAGCTTTTCCAATTAATCTCGCGATATTCACAAAATCGATTCCATTGGTAACCAATCTATCGTCCGTTAATCTATTATTTATTTTAGATGACTTGTCTCGTTCATAATCAAACCCTCTAAACTCATCTTCTTTTAAGTCCAAGAATTTTTCCATTTCTTCTGAAGTAACGACTACCTCTTCTAACTCATTGATGTTTTCATTTACAGAAACTACCAATCTGTTTTTTCTAATAATCTCTTCGGTGATTACTACACTTCGAGTCTTAAACTCCATTGAAGAAAAAATAACTTCGTCTCCAAGTGCTACCTCTATTTCAAACTCCCCATATTCGTTAGTAATGGTACTGGTTTGATCAGTATTGTTGACAACATTTGCGGCCACTACATTTATATTTCTGTCAAGCAACTTTCCTTTAATGGGTTTACGAACTTGTCCAAAAACAAAAGTGGTCATTAAAAGTGAAAGACATAAAAAAACTGTATTTTTCATCCTATAAAGATAGTTTTCCTTTGAAATTGTACTCTTACAAAGGTGTTAATTTTTTAATAATGAAAGTGGATATAAAAAAAATTAAAGCAATTCAAACTTTCGAACTTAGGCATCCTTTATTAAGAAAAGGACAACCTCTCAGTTCGTGCGCGCTAGATTTAGATGATGACCCTCAAAGTTTTCATTTAGGTGGTTACCAGAATAAAAAGCTGGTAGGGATTTTAAGTGCAATGCCCACTCCTTGTCCTGATCAAAAAGCACAAAATGGAATTCAATTTAGAGCTATCGCCGTTCATCCTGACCATCAGCGTACAGGTATCGCGACTCAACTCATTCAAAAAGCTTTTTTAATTCTTGATGAAGGACACAGACCCCATCACATATGGTTAAATGCACGAATTGTAGCAAATACTCTTTATATTGCCAATGGATTTACACCAACAGGCTTTCCCTTTGATATTCATCCAATCGGAACACATCAACGCTTTATTAAACGCATGTCCTATGAATCGTAAAACTTTTATTAAAACCAGTCTCAGTTTAATGGGAGCCTCAATTGTACCCATTCCATGGATCCAAGAAGAATATTCCGTTTCCATTCTTCTTGGAAAAGGAAATCCAAAACTTCATAGCCCTGAAATTCAATTGTTTAATACAGCAGGAAATGCTTTTAAAAGAATGCAAGCCGCTGCAAAAAAGGATGGAATCTTACTTGAAATTGTATCCGCCTACAGATCGTTTGAGCGACAAAAAAGCATCTGGAATAGAAAATTTAAATTCAATCAAGAAGAAGGACTTTCCCCAGAGCAAAATATCAATAAAATTATTGAATACTCTACACTTCCAGGGACTTCAAGACACCATTGGGGAACAGATGTAGATCTTATTGATGGTTCAAAAATAAGAGAAGGAGATGTTCTACTCACTGAAAAGTTTCATGGGAAAGGACCTTATGTTGTCATGAGAAAATGGATGGAAAAGAATGCAGCAACTTATGGATTTATTCGTCCTTACACAGACAAAAAAACAAGAAAAGGCTTTTACTACGAGCCTTGGCATTACAGTTATGCCCCCATCGCTATCCCTATGCTCAAAAGCTATATGGATTTAGATTTAAAACTCTTACTCTCAACATCTGACTTAGAGGGAAGTATACATTTAAGTACCAGCTTTTTAACGCGTTATCGAGAAGAAAATATTTTGGGGATAGCTAAAGAATTAAAGACATTCTAAAAAAAGAAGTAATTTAGTTATTCACCAAATCTAAATTACCATAGGAAAAGGAGACCGAAAATCTCGTAGAGGGAAAATAATTAAAGTAAGTTACGGCGTGAGATGACCACGTAAAAAAACAAAAAACACTTCAGAAAAAAACTGATTTAACGAACAAAAACTGGATTTAAAGGATCTTTAGTTTCTGACTCATTAAATGCATAACCCTCTGAAGAGAAGGAAAGGACATCTTCCAATGTTGAAGCGTTATTTTCAATTAAATGTCGTGCCATCATTCCTCGTGCTTTTTTAGCAAAAAACGAGATGATTTTCAACTTTCCATTTTTAAAATCCTTGAATTGAGGACTAATGATTTCTGTATGGAGCATTTTCGAATCAACAGCACTAAAATATTCATTACTTGCTAGGTTTACAAAAAGCTCATTTAGTTCCATTTCAGAATTCAATTGCGCAGTGATTTTATCTTTCCAAAAGCTGTATAAATTTTTATGTCTTCCTACTTTAAAGCTTGTTCCCATTTCCAAACGATAAGGCTGTATGCCATCTAAAGGCTTCAAAACCCCATATAATCCCGAAAGAATCCGGAGTTGATTTTGCATTTGATTAATCTTTTCATCTGCTAGCGTATAAGCGTCTAACCCCTGATAAACATCACCATTAAAAGCATAGATCGCAGCTCTAGTATTTTCCTTTGACTCTGGAAGTTGAAAAGCTTGATTGCGTTCCCAATTTAATTCAGCCAACTTGTCTGATATGCTCATCAACTGACTTAACTGTTTGTGTGATTTTTTTTTAAGCAAAGAATTAATCTTTTCCGCCTCTCCGCTAAAGTGAGGTTGAGTTTGGGTTGATGTAGGAAGCTGCTTGTCAAACTTTAAAGACTTGGCAGGTGAGATAACTATTTTCATACTTCTGTTTTTACCAAAAATACATGATTTTACTATCGATAACAAGTCAATAGAATCATAGCTTGATATACATGTATTACAAATTCTTATGTTGTGCGTACTGGCGCCACTTTTCTAATGCCGAATTAAAATCCTCTGGCAAAGGGGTTTCAAACGCCATTTTTTCACCGGTTGAGGGGTGAATAAACCCAAGAGTTTGAGCATGTAACGCTTGACGTGGCAACAATACAAAACAGTTGTCTACAAACTGTTTATATTTGGTAAAACTGGTGCCTTTGAGTATTTTATCGCCACCATAACGTGCATCATTAAATAGAGTATGTCCAATAAACTTAAGGTGCGCTCTTATCTGGTGTGTTCTTCCTGTTTCAAGCTGACATTCAATTAATGTTACATAACCAAAGCGCTCTAAAACTTTAAAATGAGTTTTCGCTTCTTTTCCCTGAGAATTATCCTCAAAAACAGCCATTTGCAGTCTGTTTTTAGGATGACGACCGATAGCACCTTTAATGCTACCTTCATCTTCTTTAACATCTCCCCACACTAGTGCTACATACCTTCGTTCTGAGCTTTTATCAAAAAACTGTTTTGCTAAATGAGTCATCGCCTGTTCCGTCTTAGCCACCACTAAAAGTCCACTTGTGTCTTTATCGATACGATGAACCAAACCTGGACGCTCATTTGAATTCTTGGGCAACTGATCAAAATGGTACAATAAGCCGTTCAATAAAGTTCCTGAATAATTTCCATGCCCAGGATGTACGACAAGTCCTGCTGGTTTATTTACCACTACCAAAATGTCATCTTCAAAGACGATGTCTAGAGAAATATCCTCTGGCACAAGTAAATTCTCGTAAGGTGGATGTGAAAAAAGAACCTTGACCTCATCCCCTCCTTTTACTTTGTAATTTGATTTTACCTCATTTCCATCAACAAATATACTTCCTGCTTTGGCTGCTTGCTGAATCTTATTACGAGTGACATTTTCTACTCTAGCCATTAAAAACTTATCGACACGTAACGGAGATTGTCCCGGATCTGCAATAAAAGCATAATGTTCATAGAGTGTATCAGAAGATTGAATCTCTTCTAGAGGATTTTTATCGCTTTCCATTTCCTAAAACTAAATCAATTTTTGTGGTTTTAGGAAGTAATATTCCAGGCTCAATTTTCTTACCCTGATATTTAATTTCCAAAACCATGTCTTTTCCAATGTTATTTTGATAGGTGATCTCACCCAACTCAAAACCAACAGCTTTAAGAATGGATTCAGCATTACGCTTTGTGATTTGTATTAAGTTTGGAACAGTAATTTCTCTGTAACCTGATGGATTTACAGTAAGGTAAATTTTTCTATTTTTCTTTACTTCACTATCGGCAATTGGTAAATGTGCAATTACTGAAAGTGGAGGTAAACTTGGAACAAACTTTGTTGAATCAATAACCTCAAAACGCAAATTTTGCTCTACCATGACGGAAGGAAGTGCCTCCAAAGGAATACCTTTTAAATTTGGAACCTTTTGATATTCATTATGATTTGTTATGAGTCTAAGACACATGGAAATTCCTGCAAAAACTAAAAGCGTTGTGAGGCCAATTAGCAATAGCTGTTTCAAAAACATTTTACTAAACAAAAATCGCAAAAATATCATGTCGTAAATTTCAATGCTAAGATAATAAAACCTTGGCTTTTCGATTGCTTTGAAATCATTTACCTTTGTAAAATATCCAAAAAAAATGGGGAAGAAAAAGCTTGGTGTTGTTTGTGGGGGATTTACCTCAGAATATGAAATTTCGCTTCTTAGTGGAAAAACTGTTTTTAACACACTTGACCGCTCACTTTGGGAGGTTTTTTTAATCACAATCAATCAAAATACTTGGTCTGCAACTGACGATCAAAAAAATCATTACACTGTTTCCAAAGGAAACTTTTCGCTTCAATCAGAATCAAATACCCTTGATCTTGACCTAATTTTTAATGTCATTCATGGGGCTCCTGGGGAAAATGGTCAACTTGCAGCATTATGGGAACTCTTAAATATCCCCTTTTCCAGCTGTGACAGTTATACTTCAGGATTGACCTATAACAAAAGAGACTGCCTTTCGGTTTTAAGAGAACTAAATGTTCCTACGGCCAAACATTATTCCATTGATCATGGTCAAAATATAGACACTGATGCCATAGAAAGAAGAGTTGGGTTTCCTTGTTTTGTCAAAGCAAATAGAGCTGGAAGTAGTTTTGGCGTTTTTAAAGTCAAAGAAAAGTCTCAGCTAACTCCCTGCATTCAAAAAGCTTTTAAAGAAGACTCTCAAATCATTATAGAAAGTGCTTTAGAAGGAAGAGAAGTATCCGTTGGTGTGGCTGCATATGAAGGAGAAATTATTGTTCTTCCCATAACAGAGATTATTACTGAAAATGAATTCTTTGATTACGCTGCCAAATACGAAGGTAAATCTAAAGAAATTACTCCAGCAAATATCCCCTTAGAATGGAAGGAAAAAACAGAAAAGTGGTCAAAAGAAATCTATCGTAAATTAGGACTCAAAGGTGTTGTTCGAAGTGAATTTATATTTGTTGATGGAGAACCGCATTTACTCGAAATTAATACTGTTCCGGGAATCACAACAAAAAGTATTATCCCCCAACAAGTAGCTGCAATGGGAATGGACCTTTCCCGATTTTTTAATTTACTTTTACTAGAGATCTTAGATAAAAAATAAACTCATGAAAAAATATGTTTTTCCAGGGTCATTTGATCCTATCACTTTAGGGCATCAAGATATTATTGAAAGAGCACTTCCTCTATGCGATTCATTAATTATTGCCGTAGGTGAAAATAGCGAAAAAAAGTATATGTTCTCTCTACAAAAAAGAGTGAAATTTATATCCAAAACATTTGCAGACGAACCAAAAATCAGCATTGAAACATATCAAGGGCTTACAGTCGATTTCTGTAAGGAAGTTGAAGCTACTGCACTTTTAAGAGGTTTAAGAAATCCAGCAGATTTTGAATTTGAAAAAAGTATTGCTCAGATTAACAGAAGACTATCTAATATTGATACAGTGTTTTTATTAACCTCTGCAGACCACTCTTATATTAGTAGTGGCATTGTAAGAGAAATAATGAATCATGAAGGTGATTATTCTTCCCTAGTCCCAAATGCTGTTAAGAGATAATCTAGTCCAATTCTTCTAAAAGAATCTTGATATTTTCATATGCATTTTCCTTTAGTGAAGTAAATTCACTTGTATTTTTCCAAACTGCACTCTGAATGTTTTCTTCTCGTTGTGGCGTTAAAGGAGCATTAGAATTAGTCTTCATTAGAAACCAATAGGTTTTTTTTAGTTTATATTTCCCATTGGCATTGTACACATGATAAGTAGTAGGCATTGGCTTTTTAACAACCAAATCTGCAACACCCGTCTCTTCCATGACTTCACGCACAGCAGCATCAATAATGACCTCTCTTTTTTCAACTTTACCTTTAGGAAGGTCCCATTTATCATTTCGATAAATAAAAAGATAACTCCCGTTTGAATGCGCCACCAAACCACCGGCAGCTTCTACACATGGAAATTTCTTTGAAAAATGCTTTTGCAGTTTTACCTCATCGCTATGATATAAATATACGCCGGTCACACGTTTACTTTTCAACGCTTTGATTATGGATTCAGCAGTAGAAAACTTTATATGAAAAAGAGGTGTTTCGTCAGAATTTTTATTAAAATCTGAAGTGAAAAAAAGTGGTTTCTGATTGTAAAAAACTTTATACATTTGCTTATGATAATTAATCAAAATATAGCTCAGCAAACCGCTGAATTTCTTTTACAAATTAATGCAATTAAATTGAATCCAAAAAATCCATTTAAATGGGCAAGTGGATGGAGATCCCCAATTTATTGTGATAACCGTGTAGCACTATCCTATCCTGTGGTTAGAACTTTCTTAAGCAAAACTATCGCTCAAGAAATTAAAGACCAATTTGATAACAACATTATAATTGCTGGAGTTGCCACTGGAGCAATTGGCATGGGAATGTTGGTCGCTCAGGAATTGAATCTTCCTTTTATTTATGTTCGTACTGAAGCCAAAAAACATGGAAGACAAAATCAAATTGAAGGAGCCCTAGAAGCGGGTGAAAAAGTTGTAGTCATAGAGGATTTAATCAGTACCGGAATGAGTAGTCTTAATGCTGTAGATGCGCTTCACAAGGCAGGCGCTCAAGTTTTAAGCATGTATGCACTCTTCACTTATGGATTTGAAAAGGCAGAAAAAGCATTCGATAAAGCAGGTGTTACACTTCACACGCTTTGTAATTATGATTTATTACTTCCTGTAGCTTTGGAAGCAAATAAAATTTCTCAATTAGAATCTGAAAATTTAAAAACCTGGAGAAAAGATCCTGCAAATTGGGAACCTTCCAAGGATTAATTTTCATAGTACATTTTAATTTGACCTGAATTAGATTCTACTACTCTTCCTGTTTCATCTTCAATAAGGAGTAAACCTGAGGGGGACACTCCTCTAAGAATAGCAGTAAACGAATTTCCTTTTTCTTCAAAAACAGTCACTTTGTCTTTTTTCCAAAGTAAACTTGAGTAGTCTGAAATCAATGTTTCTTTAGATATCGATTGTAAGGAAAAAAGTGACTTTTCTAGTTGTGCTTTTAGACGATCAAAAACGTGCTGCTTATCCAAATTTTTATTGATCACAGCAGCCAGAGAAGTAGCATTAGGTAACCCATGAAATTCAGTTTGATTAATATTTATCCCAATCCCAATAATGGACGCTTTTAAATCTTTCTTTTTAAAAATATTTTCAATGAGTATTCCAGCGATTTTTTTGTTATCTGCCATAATGTCGTTTGGCCATTTAATGCACAGATTAGGAATATTAAAAGAATGCAACGCGTTTATAATTCCTAAAGAAACTGCCATACTAATCAGAAAATTATCCGTTGTAGGAAAATGATCGTATGTCTTATAAACACTAAAGGTCAAGCTGTCTTTTGGATTTGAAATCCACATCTTATCACGCTGTCCTCTTCCTGAAGTTTGATTCTTTGCCCACACTAAATCACCATCCTGACACACCCCTTTTTGATGCTTTTCTTTTAAAAAATCATTGGTTGATGGGGTGGCATTAAGTTTGATTATATTAAAATAGCTCATAGAAGTGGATGTAACCGACTTAAAAAGTAATAAATTTGTGAAAAAGAGCACTAATTAATGACAAATAAAATTGAAAGTAAACCAATTCTTTTGGACGAAATCGTTCATGGTATTGAAAACGTAAAAGGGGAAGATATTCAAATATTAGATATAAGAGAAATTGATAATACGCCTTGTGATTATTTTGTCATCTGCAGCGGGAATTCCAACACACAAGTTTCCGCAATTGTAGGTTCAGTTCAGAAAAACGTGAGCAAATTGCTAAAAGAAAAACCATTTCACACTGAGGGTTCAGATGTGGCGGAATGGGTTTTGATAGATTATGTAAACATTGTAGTCCATGTCTTTCAAAAACAAATACGTGAATATTACAATATCGAAGAACTCTGGGGAGATGCAAAAACCACCCAAATCACTTCGAATTATTAAAAACTATGAAAGAAGAAAAAAAACCAACCACACCTAAATTTAATATTTACTGGCTCTACGGTGCAATTATTTTTGCATTACTCGCTATGAGTCTCTTTGGAGGAAGTGATTCTTGGCAAAGCGTGAGTAAAACCAATATTTCAAGTTTCGAAAAGTATTTGAATGCAGGAGACGTTAGTCAAGTTGTTGTAATTCGAAACAAAAGTAGTGTAAGAGTAACCTTAACACCTGAGGCACTAAGTAAAAGTGATCATAAAGATGTAATTGGTAAAAATCTTTTGGGACAAGACAACTCACGTGGACCGCACTACCAATTTGAAGTAGGAAGTCTTGAGCTTTTTGAAGAGAAATTAGAAAAAGCCAGAGCCAATGGTGTTCCATTTAGATTGGAATTCATTACTGTTGAAAACCGATGGGCAGATACATTAATCGGTTTCTTACCCATAATCATTATCATCGGAGTATGGATTTTTTTAATGAGAAGAATGTCTGGGAGTGCTGGAGGTGGTGCTGGAGGTCAGATCTTTAATATTGGAAAATCCAAAGCAAAGTTATTTGACAAAAACACCGACGTAAAAACAACATTCAAGGATGTTGCAGGACTAGAAGGAGCAAAAGAAGAGATTCAAGAAATTGTTGATTTTCTTAAAAACCCCAGTAAATATACAGTTCTAGGAGGTAAAATCCCTAAAGGAGCTCTTTTAGTGGGTTCTCCTGGTACAGGAAAAACACTTCTTGCAAAAGCTGTCGCTGGTGAAGCAAAGGTGCCTTTCTTTTCACTTTCTGGTTCAGATTTTGTTGAGATGTTTGTTGGAGTTGGTGCCTCAAGAGTACGAGATTTATTCAAACAAGCGAAAGACAAATCCCCAGCAATAATTTTCATTGATGAAATTGATGCTATCGGAAGAGCGAGGGGAAAGAGCAATATGACTGGGTCAAACGATGAAAGAGAAAACACGCTCAATCAACTTTTAACCGAAATGGATGGATTTGGAACTGATACTAATGTTATTGTAATAGCAGCTACAAACCGTGCAGATGTTCTAGATAAAGCCTTAATGCGAGCAGGACGTTTTGACCGTCAAATCTATGTGGATTTACCGGATTTAAATGAACGCAAAGAAATATTCAAAGTACACTTAAAACCAATCAAAGCAATAAAATCTTTGGATGTTGACTTTCTTGCAAAACAAACTCCTGGATTTTCTGGTGCAGATATTGCAAATGTATGTAATGAAGCCGCTTTAATTGCAGCTCGTGGAAATAAAAAAACCGTTGGGAAACAAGATTTTCTTGATGCAGTTGACCGTATTGTTGGTGGTCTTGAAAAGAAAAATAAGATCATCACTCCGGAGGAAAAGAAAACGATTGCCTATCACGAAGCTGGACATGCCTTAGTAAGCTGGTTGCTGGAACATGCCGCTCCGCTTGTGAAAGTAACAATTGTTCCAAGAGGACAATCCCTGGGAGCAGCATGGTACCTTCCTGAAGAACGTCAAATTGTGAGAACAGAACAAATGCTTGATGAAATGTGTGCTACTTTAGGTGGAAGAGCCGCTGAAAAAGTAATGTTTGATAAAATCTCGACCGGTGCACTTAGCGATTTAGAAAAAGTAACCAAACAAGCCAGAGCTATGGTATCTGTCTATGGTCTGAACGCCGCCATTGGAAATTTAACCTATTACGATTCAACTGGACAAGCAGACTATAGCTTTAGCAAACCTTATTCTGAAGAGACTGCTCAAAAAATTGATCACGAAATTTCAGAGATTATTGAAAAACAATATGCAAGAGCAATTGAAATTTTGAAGCTTTCAAAAGACAAATTAACTGAACTAGCAGAGCGTCTTTTAGAAAAAGAAGTTATCTTCAAGGATGATTTAGAAACAATTTTAGGTAAACGACCTTTTAAAACAAACAGTGAAAAAATAGAAGAAGCAAAGCTGCTCAAAAACAAATAGAAGCAAAACACATGGGAATATGGGATAAACTTTTTGGCAAAAAGACTAAGAGTGTCTCTGATAAAAGTCCCTATCTTCCCTTTGAGGAAATCCCCGTGGATATTAAATTTGCTGAAACATTTACCAATAAAGGAGGACACTTTCTTTTCTGTGAGTCTATTGAGCAAATTTCTTTAAACATAGATGCGATTTGTTTAGAAAATCAGTGGGAAAAAAAACATATACTAAGCTTAAACGGAGTCGTAGCAGATCAATTCAAGTTGACCTCAATTCGTGAAACTTCTGGTGATCTTAAAGTATATCAAGCTGCAGTAATATATTGTGAATATATGATCAGTAACACCGGTAAATTTTTGTTAAGTGAACACCAGATTAAACATTTCAATTTAACAGATTTTCCCAAAACGGTAATAATTATTGCGAAAACAAATCAGATTGTGAGAGATGTTAGTCAAGGAATGAGCTCAATCAAAAATAAATACAAAAAGACAATTCCAACAAATATTACCAGTCTGGAACCCAAAATGGAAGATGATGCGGAAAAAGCATTTTCTGAATCTGAGACAAGTGCAAAAAACATATATTTGCTCTTAGAAGATTAATTTAAAAATATGCGTGAAATTACGATAAGAAGTCTCTCTGGTCTTCTCTATGTAGCAATAATTGTTTCTTCTGCTTTGTTTTCAAATCTAGCCTTAATTGTTGTCCTCTTTATATTTTCTGCTCTAGCGCTTTTCGAATTCCAAAGATTGTTGCACTATAAAAGTCCTGTTCCTTTTCTGTTTTTTGGACTACTAGCCTATCAATTATATATTGAAAAAGCCCTAGAAACCTTGCACTTTAGTCTTTTGACTTTATGTGTACTTGTTAATATTCTACTCGCAATAATGTTAATTAAGAAAAAAAACTTTGTCTTTAATCCCTACCAGAAAAGTGGCCTCACTCTTTTTTACCTTATAAGTTCTGGATACTTTATACTTGCCACAACTGGATTTGAGACACACTGGATGAATGGCATCACCTTGTATATGTATTTTCTAATTTGGATCAATAATAGTTTTGCTTATTTATCAGGGAAGAAGTGGGGAAAAACACCTTTATTTCCAAAAGTTTCTCCAAAAAAAACCTGGGAAGGATTCTGGGGTGGAGCCCTAGCTTGTATATTGCTTAGTGTGGTGTTATACCGTTTTAATCAAGATTTTGAATTATGGGTTTATCTCATTTTAGCGGTTATCATAATTATTGCAGCAACTATAGGAGATCTTATACAATCAAAATTTAAACGCGAAGCAAAAGTAAAAGATAGCGGTTCACTAATTCCAGGTCATGGAGGTTTTTATGACCGTATGGACAGCGTTCTTTACACAGCTCCTTTTGTCAATTTATTTTTAATTTTAGTCCATTATGTTTCATAAAGAAGGATATCAAATCATCATGACCACTTTTGTTATCACTGCAGCAATTGCCGTTTTAGCAGAATATAAAATAGATCTTCAAGTGTTGAAAATTGGGCTACAACTCATTGCCTTAGTCATGCTTATTTTGGTACTTCAATTTTTCAGAAATCCAAAAAGAGTAACACAAAAAAACGAAAAGCAACTCATAGCTCCAGTTGACGGAAAAGTGGTTATCATTGAAGAAGTTTTTGAAAAAGAATACTTTAAAGACAAAAGACTCCAAGTATCCATTTTCATGTCTCCATTAAACGTTCATGTGACGCGTTACACTATTAGTGGTAAAGTCCAGTTTAGCAAATACCATCCTGGAAAATACCTAGTGGCCTGGCATCCTAAATCGTCTGAATTAAATGAACGAACAACTATCGTTTTGAAAAACGACATTTTTGGCGAAGTACTTTACCGTCAAATAGCAGGAGCTGTTGCTAGACGAATCGTCAACTATGCTAAAGAAGGTATGGAAGTTGAGCAAGGCACAGACGCTGGATTCATCAAATTTGGTTCTCGAATTGATTTGTTTCTTCCCTTGGGAACCAAACTAGATATTGTTTTAAATGATGTTGTCAAAGGAGGAATTCAACCCATTGCCCACAAAGCTTAAAGCTTAAAGCAAGCTTAAACTCTTTTGTAGCATTGTAATTTTCTCTTCAGCATCGGAAGCTTTTTTTCGTTCAATGGCAATCACCTGTTCTGGTGCGTTAGCTACAAAACGTTCATTGGCTAATTTTTTTTCTACTGAAGCTAAAAACCCTTGAGTATATTTCAATTCAGCTTGAAGTTTTTCTTTTTCAGCTTCAGGATCCTCTGGAGCAAGAGTTGGAATAAAAAATTCTACTTTAGAAACTCTAAAGCTCCCTCCGTTAATTTTTTCTGGTGCTTGAGAATAAATTATTTCATCTAACATTCCCAATTTCACAATACTGGCTTGATAGGGTAATTCCTTTTCAGAATTTGTAACATATACCGTTATTTTTTCTTTGAACGAAATGTTTTTATCCTTTCTAAAATTTCTTATCCCTGCAACAATCTCTTTAGTGATCTCAAAATCAGTAATTAATCCATTATCAAATGACAAGGCCTCTGGCCAAGAAGAAACAGTTAAGGCTTGATTTACTTCTCTTTCACTGATATAATGCCACAACTCTTCTGTCAAAAAGGGCATGAAAGGATGCAATAAACGTAGGTTATTTTCAAATAAACGAATTATTCTAGCATGAGTTTCAGCATCTATAGGCTTTCCATATGCTGGCTTTGCCAACTCAAGAAGCCAAGAACAAAAATCATCCCATATTAGTTTATAGGTTGTCATTAAAGCGTCAGAAATTCGGTGCTTTTCAAAATTTTCGTCAACCCATTGAATGGTTTTATTAAAATGATTTTCATACCAATCCAAAGCTTCATCAGCAGCAACTGATGGTTTTATCGTTTTCTCTATTTCCCAGCCATCAATCAAACGGTAAGCGTTCCAAATTTTATTAGCAAAGTTCTTTCCTTGCTGACAGAGATTTTCATCAAATAGAAGATCATTTCCAGCAGCAGAACTTAACATGAGACCTACACGAACGGCATCGGCACCATAACTTTCAATCAGTTTTAAGGCATCTGGAGAGTTCCCTAACTGTTTGGACATCTTTCTCCCTTTCTCATCACGAACAAGTCCAGTTAAATAAACTTTAGAAAATGGTTTTTCTTTTCTGAATTCATAACCTGAAATAATCATTCTTGCTACCCAGAAAAATAAAATATCTGGACCCGTAACTAAGTCTTGAGTTGGATAATAGTAGTTTACCTCTTCATTTTCTGGATTTCGTATCCCATCAAAAACTGAAATTGGCCATAACCAAGATGAAAACCATGTGTCTAGAACATCTTCATCTTGTTGAAGATCTGCCTTTGTCAAAGAGGTATTACCCGATTTTTTTTGCGCTGCATCTATGGCTTCTTCAGGAGTCAAAGTAACCACAAAATCATCTTTTCCACTTCCATAGTAATAAGCAGGGATGCGCTGACCCCACCACAATTGTCTTGAAATATTCCAATCTCGAATGTTTTCCATCCAATGACGGTAGGTGTTTTTAAATTTTTCAGGCAATAGTGCAATCTCATCAGAATGTAAAACCGCTTCAATTGCAGGCTGAGCAAGTTGCTCCATTTTCAAGAACCATTGATCAGATAAACGTGGTTCTATCACAGCTTTTGTTCGTTCCGAGGTTCCTACTTTGTGAACATGAAGTTCTGTTTTAACCAAAACACCTAATGCATCTAAGGCTTTAACTATTTTCTTCCGAGCGACAAAGCGATCTAATCCTTCAAATTCTAGACCGTGTTCATTGAGTGTGGCATCGGCATTAAAAATATCGATTACGTCTAAATTATGTTTTTCTCCAAGTGCTTTATCATTCAGATCATGGGCAGGAGTTACTTTTAAACAACCTGTTCCAAAATCCATGGCCACGTATTCATCTTCAATTATAGGTATTGAACGATTTGCAATAGGTACTATAAGACGTTTTCCCTTTAAACCATGATAACGTTCATCTTCAGGATTGATACAAACTGCCGTATCTCCTAATAAGGTTTCAGGTCGCGTTGTGGCTATAATTACTCTCCCATTAGAACCTTCTACTTGGTAGGCAATGTGATAAAGATTTCCTGACTTTTCTTCATAAATCACTTCCTCATCTGACAAGGTAGTTTGTGCTTCAGGATCCCAATTTACCATTCTAAAACCACGATATATCAACCCTTTATTGTGCAAATCAATAAAAACACGAAGTACGGACTCAGACATTTCAGGATCAAGTGTGAACTTTGTTCGATCCCAGTCACAACTACATCCTAACTTTTTGAGCTGTTCCAAAATAACACCTCCATATTCATGAGTCCAATCCCATGCATGCTCTAAAAAGGCTTCTCTGCTTAAACTGCTTTTTTCAATTCCATCCTCCTTGAGTTTTGCAACTACCTTTGCTTCAGTAGCAATGGAAGCATGATCGGTTCCAGGGACCCAACAGGCATTGAAACCTCGCATACGAGCTCTCCTAATAATTATATCTTGTAATGAATTATTAAGCATATGCCCCATATGCAACACTCCTGTCACATTAGGCGGTGGAATTACAATAGTATAAGGCTCGCGATCATCAGGAACGGATTTAAAATACTCATTTTCTTGCCAGAAAGCGTACCATTTACTCTCTACCTGCCTAGAATCAAACTTGGAGGGAATTTCCATAAAAATTTTTGGTCTAATTTTTGATTTACAAAAGTAGGGACACTTATGGTATAATAAAAATTGACATCCCGAATTGAAAGAAAATTTTTAACTTTATCTTTCTTAAAAAACCAAATTATGAAATTAAAACACTACATAAACCTATTCCTCCTTTTTGCAATAACACCTGCATTTGCGCAAGAAAAAGGAGCTCAAATCAATTTTGAAACAACTACAATTGACTACGGAACCATTGCCAATGGAAGTAATGGCGAACGTGTTTTTAGTTTTACAAATTCGGGCTCCGAAGCATTAATCATTAAGAATGTTCAATCCAGTTGTGGATGTACCATACCAAAAAAACCAGAGGGATCAATTGCTCCGGGGGATACGAATGAAATCATTGTAAAATATGATACAAAACGCACAGGTCCATTTAGAAAGACAATTACAGTGACAACTAATGTAGAACAAAATAAGATAGTTGCTTTAAAAATTAAAGGAACCGTTCTTCCCAAAGAATAAGATTTAAAAAAGAATTAACCTCCCACAGCACAACGTTATAATACGATCTCGATTCGTTTTAAATTAATTTATTCCCTAATTTTTTAATTTAAAGTTTTTCGTTTGTGGTTAAGAATTTTTTTTTTAGCATTTTTGCCTTTTAATTTGGCATGCCACATTTATCCAATAAGGGAATCCAACTTCCCACTTCACCCATACGGAAACTAGTAGTTTATTCAGACCAAGCAAAAGCGAAGGGTATTGAGGTATATCACCTCAACATCGGACAACCTGATATAGCAGCTCCTATAGAAGCTATAGAGGCAGTTAAAAACGCTGACCTCATGCTACTCCCATACGGACCCTCTCAGGGCACCATAAGCTATCGCCAAAAGCTTTGTGCCTATTATAAAAAACATAACATAAGTATAGAGCCAGATGATGTTCTTGTAACTACTGGAGCTAGTGAGGCCTTAACCTTTGCACTCAATGTGATTTGCGATGCTGGTGATGAAATCATCATCCCAGAACCTTTTTATGCCAATTATAATGGTTTTGCAAGTGCAGCGAGTGTGGATGTAATCCCAGTAGTATCTGAGTTTACTTCTCAGTTTCAGCTACCCGCTTTGGAAAATATTAGTGGAAAAATTACTGAAAAAACTAAGGCTATTTTATTATGTAATCCTAGCAATCCAACAGGATATGTTTACAGTAAAAAAGAGATCAATGCACTAGTCGAATTAGCCATTGAAAAGGATATTTTTTTGATAGTAGATGAGGTCTATCGTGAGTTTATTCATAGTGGAAATGAGCATTACTCCGTTTTACAACATCCAAAAGGACCTAATCATACCGTCATGATCGATTCAGTTTCTAAACGATACAGTCTTTGTGGAGCTAGAGTGGGATGTATTGTATCAAAAAATAATGCGCTCATAGAAAATATTTTAAAATTTGCTCATCTAAGACTTTCCCCGCCCACTTATGCTTTGATGGCAAGTGAAGCTGCCTTAGATGCTCCAGCTAGTTATCTTGAAGAAGTTATTGCTGAATATGGAAAACGCAGAGATGTTTTAATTCAACATTTAGAAAAAATACCAAAAGTAGAAGTCTCACATCCCATGGGAGCTTTTTATTGTATTGTTAAACTACCGGTTGCAGATGCAGAAGATTTTTCTAAATACTTGCTCACTGATTTTCATGATGACAATCAAACTGTGATGCTAGCACCTGCGAGAGGTTTTTATTCTACACCTGGAATCGGTCTTAATGAAGTTCGAATTGCTTTTGTTTTAGACAGTGAAAAATTGATTCGAGCGGTAAGTATTTTAGAAAAGGCTTTAATAGCCTACCAGAAATTAGTATCTTGAAATATGCTCAAGCTTAAGGAAAACGTTTCTTTAAAAAAATACAATTCCTTTGGAATAGAGGTGTTTACAGAAAAGTTTTTTTTACTTACCAAAATCTCCCAATTAAAAGAATTATTTACTCAATTTCAGAAAGAATCGATTAGAGTTCACGGTGGTGGAAGCAATATGCTACTTACAAAGGATTATGATGGAATAACGCTTGTCATTGCCAACAAAGGAATTTCTGTTTTAAACGAAACTGAAACTTCAGTTTTAGTGAGCGTTCAAGCTGGAGAAAACTGGCATGAATTTGTCCTTTGGTGTTTAAAACATAATTATGGCGGAGTTGAAAACCTGGCCTTAATTCCAGGAAGTGTGGGTGCCTCTCCAATTCAGAATATCGGAGCCTATGGGGTTGAATTAAAATCGGTTTTTCACAGTTGTGAAGTGTTTGAAATTGAAAATAAAAGCTTCAAAACCCTCTCAAATGAAGAGTGCCTTTTTAGATATCGAGACTCCATTTTCAAAAAGAAAAGCAAAGGAAAATACATTATTACAAGTGTTTGTTTTCAACTTCAAAAGCCTCCGCATCAACTCCAAATAGGTTATGGTGACATTAAAAATCAGTTGACTGGAAAACAACACAGCATACAAGAAGTTGCAAAAGCCGTCATTTCCATACGACAATCCAAACTTCCCGACCCCAAAGAAATCGGAAATAGTGGAAGTTTTTTTAAAAACCCCATCCTATCCAAATCACATTATGAAACTTTAATAAAAATTCATCCTGAACTCCCAAATTATCCTACCCCAGAGGGTGCAGTAAAAATCCCTGCAGCTTGGTTAATCGAAAAAATGGGGTTCAAAGGAATTCGTGAAGGTGATGCAGGAGTGCATCCCCAACAAGCACTCGTCCTTGTTAATTATAAGAATGCTACAGGAGATCAAATTCTAGAACTTGCGCGAAAAATTCAAAAAGCCGCTGAAGAAAAGTTTAATATTAAACTAGAAACAGAGGTCAATATCCTCTAATCTTATTCTTTATTCTTTGAGTCTATTTGAATGGTGACTGGTCCATCGTTAACCAGAGCAACCTCCATATCAGCTCCAAAAGTCCCTGAAACAATTTTCTTGCTCAGTTTTTCTTGAGCGGTTTTCAAAAAGAATTCATAAAGTGGGATTGCATGCTCATGCTTTGCTGCCCTTATATAGGAGGGTCGATTTCCCTTTTTTGTAGCCGCCATTAAAGTAAATTGACTCACTACCAACAAAGATCCCTCTCTCTCCAATAAAGATTGATTCATTACTCCATGTCCATCATTGAAAATCCGCATGTTCACTACTTTATTTGCAAGCCACAATACATCAGTCGGTTCGTCTGCTGTTTCAATACCCAATAAAACCACCAAACCTTCTCCGATCTCTCTTTTTTCCTTTTGATTTATAAGAACGTGAGCGCGAAGCACTCTTTGAATTACTACTCGCATTGTTAATTTCTATAAGGAGAATCTTCCTCCATCATTTGTACATAAGAAGCATAACGTGAAAGGGCAATTTCCTTGTTTTCAACAGCATCAATGATGGAGCATTTTGGTTCATTAATATGAATACAATTATGGAATTTACAATCCATTTTTCGCTTATAAAACTCGGGGAAATAATTACCGATTTCTTCAGGTAACATATCCACAACCCCAAAACCTTTAATTCCAGGGGTATCAATAATTTTTATTCCATCGGACAAAGCAAACATTTCTGCAAAAGTTGTAGTATGCATCCCCTGTTGGTGTTGTTTAGAGATCGCTGCTGTTTTTAGAGCTAGTTCTGGAGAAATAGCATTCACCAAAGTGGACTTCCCTACCCCACTGTGACCTGAAAACATGCTCACCTTATCTTGCATTAATGTTTTAATCGTATCAACACCTTTTCCATTGATTGCAGAAATCGATTGAGTAACATACCCAATCTCTTGATAAATATTTTGAAGTATTTTCAAGTCATCCAATTCGGCATTAGTGTAGGTGTCAATTTTATTAAACAACAAAACAGCAGGAATTTGATAGGCCTCGGCCGTAACCAAAAAACGATCTATAAAGGCAGGAAACGTAAGAGGGTTATTTAGCGTAACCAATAAAAAGACCTGATCAATATTGGACGCGATAATATGGGTTTGTTTGGAAAGATTGACAGATTTTCTAACAATATAATTCTGTCTTTCTTCAATCTGAGTTATATTTCCCTCATTGGCTTGGACATGAGAATCTATTTCAAAATGAACTCTGTCGCCCACCGCTACTGGATTCGTACTCTTAATCCCTTTCAAACGCAACTTACCCTTGATTCGACATTCATAAAAAACGCCCTGAGATTCAACAGTGTACCAACTTCCTGTAGACCGATAAACAATGCCTTTTTTCAAATATTTTATTTACAAAGTAACAGCTTTTTTTTCAGCCATAAGGGTTCTAGGAGGTGAGGAGTAATTTGTATCTTTGCAAAAACAATATACATGGCCCAAAAAACCCTTTTAATGATTCTTGATGGTTGGGGAAATTCTCCTGATCCATCAGTCTCTGCAGTTGATCAAGCAAAAATACCTTTTATAGACTCCCTCTATAAAAAGTATTCATCCAATACCCTTAGAACCGATGGAGAACATGTAGGGCTGCCAGAAGGTCAAATGGGAAATAGTGAAGTAGGCCATATGAATTTGGGTGCGGGTCGAATTGTATATCAAGATTTAGCTAAAATAAATCTAGCCGTAGAAAAGGATGAATTAAGAAACGAAAAAGTACTTACTGAAAGCTTGGAATACGCCAAGAAAGAAGGGAAAAAAGTCCATCTATTAGGATTATTATCAGACGGGGGGGTCCATTCCCACATCAATCATATTGAGGGACTCCTAGATCTTATTGGAGAATATAATTTGAATGATGTATTCCTCCATGCTTTTTCAGACGGAAGAGATGTTGATCCACAATCTGGAAAAAGTTATGTGGAACGCATTGAAAAAAAATTAGCTAAAACGGGGGCGCAATTGGCTTCCATCATTGGGCGCTATTATGCTATGGATCGTGATCAACGTTGGGAACGAGTCAAAAAAACCTATGATTTATTAATCAATGGAGTGGGAACAGCAACCAACGACTTTTCTGCAGAACTCTCCAAAAGCTATGCTGAAGGAATAACAGATGAATTTATCGCTCCCCTTTTTAAAGACAATGGAGCAGGAGAACCTATCACAAAAATTGAAAATGGCGACCTAGTCTTATTCTTCAATTTTAGAACAGATCGTGGAAGAGAATTAACACAGGTCCTTTCTCAAAAAGCATTTCCCGAATATGATATGACTCCATTGAATTTACATTATGTTACACTAACTAACTATGATGAATCGTTTCAAAATGTTCATGTTGTTTTTAATAAAGATAATCTAGAAAATACTCTTGGCGAAGTTTTATCTAAGGGCGGGAAAACTCAAGTTCGTATAGCGGAAACAGAAAAATATCCCCATGTAACTTTCTTCTTTAACGGAGGTAGAGAAATTCCTTTTAAAGGAGAAGAACGAATTTTATGTCCTTCCCCCAAAGTGGCTACCTACGATTTACAGCCCGAGATGAGTGCTTATGAAATCAAAGATGCTATCGTCGATAAAATAATGAAAGACACACCTGATTTTATTTGTTTGAACTTTGCCAATCCCGATATGGTTGGACATACAGGAGATCTGCAAGCCGCAATAAAAGCCTGTGAATCTGTAGATCAATGTGCTCAACAAGTAATCGAAACCGCTTTAGAAAAGGAATATGTAACCATAGTAATTGCTGATCACGGAAATTGTGAAACTATGATGAATCCCGATGGAAGTCCAAATACTGCGCACACTACAAATCCAGTTCCAGTTATTTTAGTTGATCCAAAAAAGAAAAAAATAAATTCAGGAATTTTAGGAGATATCGCCCCTACAATTTTAGACCTTATGGAAGTTCCCCAACCTGAAACAATGACGCAACAATCCCTAATAATACACCCATGAAATATTTAGTCCCTACTGCGGTTTTCGCTTTATTCATTATGAGTTGTAAAAGTACAACTCAAAAAAAAGCTTCTCCACAGTTACCTCTTGAGGTAGAAACCCTTATTGGAGAAGAAGGAGAAACCGTTGTTTTGGGTTATATGAATCGAGCCAATTTGGACACTCCTGAATTTCAAGCGTGGTTCCAGCCAGAATACAACAACATCAAAATTCCTGAAGGCTGGGCAGAAGAGTTTGCTCCTTTAGCCAAAAATCTTGAATTTAAATTATTCCTTGGTACTTGGTGCGGAGATACTCAAAGAGAATTAGGAGGGATGTTTAGGCTTCTTGATCTTATGGGAGTTGCAAATGATAAGATTGAAATGTATTCTATTTCTGAAGCAAAAGATAGCCCACTAGGCTATGAAAAGGAATATGATATTCTTAATATTCCCACATTAATCTTTATGGAAAACGGAAAAGAAATCAATCGATTTGTTGAGTTTCCAGTAGTCAACTTAGTAGATGATTTTTCTGAAATTTTAAAAAGAGAGGCCTACGAAAATTCTTATGCAGATTTTTAAATATGGCAGCCATTGTTCTAAAAACCAAAGAAGATATTGAATTGATACGGGAGAGTGCACTCATTGTTTCCAAAACATTGGGCATGCTTGCCTCTGAAATTAAACCCGGTATTTCCACACTTGAATTAGATACACTTGCCGAAGCTTTTATTCGTGATCATGATGCAGAACCCGGCTTTTTAGGACTGTATGATTTTCCTAATACTTTGTGCATGAGTCCAAATGCTCAAGTGGTTCACGGAATTCCAAATAACACTCCTTTACAAGAGGGAGACATTATTTCCATTGACTGCGGTGCATTGAAAAATGGCTTTTATGGTGACCATGCCTATACCTTTGCTGTGGGAGAAATCGCTCCAGAAGTAAAAAAACTACTTGAAGTAACCAAAGCCTCCCTCTATGAGGGCATTACTACTTTTCGCACTGGAAATCGTTTAGGTGATATGGGCTATGCTATTCAACATCATTGTGAAAAAGAGGGCTATGGCGTCGTACGTGAATTAGTAGGTCATGGCTTGGGTCGGGTGATGCATGAAGGCCCAGAAGTTGCCAATTATGGAAAAAGAGGAAAGGGCAAAAAATTTCAAGAAGGGTTGGTTTTGGCCATAGAACCTATGATCAACGGAGGAACGCATCGCATCAAACAACTTGAGGATGGCTGGACAATACTTACTGCCGATGGAAAAGCCAGTGCCCATTTTGAACACAATGTCGCTTTAGTCGATGGAAAGCCAGAATTACTTTCTACGTTTCAATATATCTATGCAGCCTTGGGTATAGAAAGTGACGAAGAATTACCTTTTAGGAAAGAACCTCTTTTGGTATGAAATACTTACTCAACCTGCTACCCAGACCTCTTTTGATCTCCTTAAGCATTTGGTTTCGCCCGTTGATTAAATTTTACTTTAGAGGAAAACGTTTTACCGATCCAATTGACGGCAGTTCCTACCGTAGATTCTTGCCTTACGGCTACCAAAATTTAAGAGAAAACGCTCTGTGTCCTGGAACGCTCTCCCTAGAAAGACACCGTCTTTTATGGTTATATTTAACACGAGAAACAAACTTCTTAAATCTATCCCTCAAAGTATTGCACATTGCTCCAGAACAGGTGTTTTACACCAAATTCAAAATGCTTAGAAATTGGGAATATACCACTACAGACCTCCACTCCCCTCTTGCTGACGTAAAAGCGGACATTTGCGCACTTCCCTTTGAAAATGAATATTATGATTTAATTTTTTGTAATCATGTTTTGGAACACATTCCTAATGATAAAAAAGCGATGCAAGAACTTTATCGTGTTTTAAAAAAAGGTGGCACTTTAATCGCCCAAGTCCCTTTGGATGAAAATCGCGACACCACTTTTGAGGATGATTCCATCACCAACAAAAAAGAACGCACTCAACTTTTTGGACAATACGACCATGTTCGTGTGTATGGAAAAGATTATTACACCCGTTTAAATACAGCTGGATTTAATTCTAAAGGAATTAATTTTCTCGATGCCATCAGCAGTGAAGAAAAACTTCGTTTTGGACTACCGAAAAAAGAACAGATTCCTGTGGCCATAAAGTAGTTTTTATACCGAAGTCATTTTTTCAAAAAACCTTTTGAAAAAATTTCTTCCATCCCGCCAAGGCTGTCGGCAATGATCCAATACGCTTCTAATTGGGGATTCTTTTCTATAAGAGCTTTAGATTGCTCTAAGGGCATGACCATTAATGCTGTAGCATAGGCGTCTGCTGTCATGCAATCTGGTGCTAAAACTGAAGTACTAAGAACAAAAGAGGGTGAAGCTTCTCCTGTTTTTGGATTAATAGAATGCACCCAGCGTTCTCCTGTTTCTTCGTTTACTGAATACTTTCTATAATTGCCAGATGTTGCCAAGGCCTCATTATTTAAGCTTAATATTTGAATTAACTCACGTTCACCCCCTTGTTGTGGATCATCTATAGCAACTTTCCATAATGCATTCGACTTTGGACTTTTCCCCTGAGCAACAATTTCACCGCCAATCTCGACTAAAAAAGAAGTCACTCCTTTGGATCTTAAAAAATCGGCAAGAACATCGACCACATAACCCTTGGCCAAAGCATTAAAATCAAAATTGACATTTGGGTGTATTTTCTTTACAGTCGCTTGAGGAGTAAGACTTGTTTTATCCCAGCCTGTAAAATCTAAGAGGCTGTCCCTTTGTTTTTCGGAAATCTTGTTTAAGGGTTTTCCTGGACCAAAGCCATAAGCATTGACCAAAGCCCCAACTGTAGGATCAAAATACCCTCCTGTAGCATTCCAAACCTCACTTGCTTTTTGATATACTTTTACAAAATGCTTATCTACCATCAAGACACTATCCCCTTGGTTGATTTTAGAAATATCAGAGGTGGGAATATAGGTTGACAAAGACTGGTTTAGGATCTCAAAAATAGAATCTACTTGACGTTCAAAAACAGTTTCTTCCGATGCTGACGCACTATATAGTATAGAGTAACTTGTTCCTAAAGCAAAGCCTTGAATGCCTTGTAATTCTTTTTCCTTTATCGTTTGACAACTTACAAGTAAGCTCAATAGAAAAATGCTACTGTATTTTTTGAAGTCCATCGAAATTAACGACATAAGGATCTTTTTTAGTTAGGGGTTTTTCGTAATCATGTGCATGAGCAAAACCTACACCCGCATAATAAAGCTGTGCGTTATTTTTATCGGCGTGGACTTTAACTTTATCCATTTTGATAGTATCAAAATCTTTTGGAGCACTTGGGTACAAACACCCTTGAGCTACAACAAAATAGAGCACTTTTTCCTTGACACATACAAACTGAGGAGAGCGTTTAATCTGGGAGTTAACAGCCAAAAATTCAAAACCTTCCTTTTCAAGGTACGCCCCCACTTCTTGCATTGCGAGTTGGTGAATTTCTTGAATTGTTAAGCCTTCCATAAACATATTAAATTAAGAAAAAAGAGGCATAAAGCCTCTTTTAAATTATCCACCAAAGTCGTCAAAACGAACATTTTCTGGGGGAACTCCAAAATCTTCTGCCATACGTTCTATGGCCTGATTCATTAGTGGGGGTCCACAGAAATAAACTTCAATATCTTCTGGTGACTCATGATCATTTAAATAATTATCGATCACAACTTGGTGTACAAAACCTGTAAATCCGTCTCCTTCACCCTCTAGACCTTCTTTTACATTCCAATTGTCTTCCTCCATTGGTTCTGACAAGGCAATGTAGAATTTAAAGTTTGGAAAATCTTTTTCTAAAGCTCTAAAATGATCGGTATAAAATAATTCTCTTTTTGAACGTCCTCCATACCAAAAGGTAACTTTGCGTCCAGTTTGTAATGTTCTAAACAATTCATATAAATGTGAACGCATAGGTGCCATTCCAGCTCCTCCTCCAACATACAACATTTCTGAATCGGATTCATTGATAAAAAACTCTCCATAAGGTCCCGAAATAGTAACCTTATCTCCCGCTTTTTTAGAAAAAATGTAGGAAGAAGCCACTCCTGGATTAATGTCTGCCCAATCATTTTTTGCCCGATCAAAAGGGGGTGTTGCAATACGAACGTTTAACATAATTTCTTTTCCTTCAGCAGGATAAGAAGCCATAGAATAAGCACGCTCTACTGTTTCAGGATTTTTCATGGTCAAAGGCCAAAGATTGAACTTGTCCCATTCTAATTTAAATTTGTCAGGCTCTCCTGGGTGTTCAGCTGGGTGAGCTGAAATATCAATATCTTCATATTTGACTTCACACTGAGGAATTTCAATTTGAATATACCCTCCTGCTTTGTAATCCATTTCCTCAGGAATTTCTACAACAAACTCTTTGATAAAGGAAGCAACATTCCAGTTTCTTACAACAGTAGCTTCGTATTTCTTAATTCCAAAAACCTCTTCAGGAACTTGGATAACCATATCTTGCTTAACTTTTACTTGACATCCTAAACGCCATCCTTCGGCGACTTCTTTTCTTGAAAAGTGAGGTGCTTCAGTAGGGAGTATTTCTCCTCCACCTTCAATCACTTGGCATTTACATTGGATACAAGTTCCTCCCCCACCACAGGCAGAGGGTAAAAAGATTTTATTATTCCCAAGAGTACTTAACAAGGTACTTCCTGAAGAAACCTCAACCTTATTTCCTCCATTGATTAAAAGAGAAACCGGACCTGATGGTAATAATTTAGCTTTAGCACCCAAAAGCATTCCTACCAAAAGGAACGTAATTACTAAAAAAACAATAACACTCGCTAATACAACTGAATAATCCATTCTTAAATTATAATTTAATTCCCATAAAACTCATAAAACCTAATGCCATCAATCCCGTGATGATGAATGTAATCCCTAATCCTCTGAGAGGAGCAGGCACATTTGAATAGGTTATTTTCTCTCGTATTGCAGCGATAGCAAGAATAGCTAATAACCATCCAATACCTGAGCCCAATCCATATACCGCAGATTCAGTAACTCCTGCAAAATCTTTTTGTTGCATAAATAAAGATCCTCCCAAAATTGCACAGTTTACTGCAATTAGTGGTAAGAAGATCCCTAGGGCACCATAAAGAGCAGGTGCAAATTTTTCAACTATCATCTCAACTAGTTGCACCATAGAGGCGATTACTGCAATAAACATGATAAAGCTCAAAAAGCTTAAATCAAGTGATGTATATTGTGAACCTAACCATGACAACGCACCAGGGCGTAATAAATAGGTGTCCAATAAAAAGTTAATGGGTACTGTAATTGCTAATACAAAAATAACAGCTAGCCCAAGTCCTACTGCAGTTTTTACTGTTTTAGATACCGCTAAGTAAGAACACATGCCCAAGAAATAAGCAAAGATCATGTTCTCTATAAAAATACTTTTAACGAATAAGTTTAAATAAGCTTCCATGGTCTGTTCTTAATTTTTTTCAATTAAACTACGATTACGCGAACGCTGAATCCAAATCAGAATTCCAACGGTAATCAATGCCATTGGAGACAAAAGCATCAATCCATTATTTTCATATCCCATTGCATAAATAGAATCTGGGATAACTTGATATCCTAATAGTTTTCCTGACCCTAGCAGCTCTCTAAAGAACGCAACAATAATCAAAATGACTCCATATCCTGCGGCATTTCCAATTCCATCCAGAAATGATTTCCAAACACCATTTCCTAAAGCAAAAGCTTCCAAACGACCCATTACTATACAGTTGGTTATAATAAGTCCAATAAAGATGGAAAGTTCTTTACTCACGTCATAAGCATAAGCACGTAATACTTGATCAACCAAAATTACCATCGCAGCTACAACCACCAATTGAACAATAATTCGAATTCGGTTAGGAATAAGATTTCTTAATAAAGAAATAATGACATTACTCGCTGCCATAACTGCCATAACAGATACACTCATTACGATGGCAGGTTTCAACTGAACCGTAATCGCCAAAGCGGAGCAAATTCCAAGAACTTGAACTGTAATGGGGTTATTGTCATCCATAGGGTCTGACAATAACTTTCTATTCTTTTTAGAAAAAAGAGGTTCTCTCTCTTTATTCACAAAGAGAATTGTCGGTTCTTTTTTTGGATTAGATACGTTCTTTTCCATGGAATTATTGGTTTGAAGCAAGACTTACGTCCGCCGATTTAAAGTAAGGTAGGTAATGCTGAAGTCGCTCTTTGATCATATCCGTTACCCCATCACCTGTGATAGTTGCACCAGAAATAGCATCTACTTCGTGATCGTCTTTATCTAAGTCTTTAGGATCATTGTTTGTTTTGGAAACATTAATTCCTACTAAGTTACCATCAGTATCAAAGACTTTTTCTCCAACAAAGCGATCTTGAAACCACTGTTGAGTGATTTCTGCACCTAATCCAGCAGTCTCTCCCACATGATCAAATACAGCGCCTTGAATGGTATTTTTATCTTCTTTCAATGCGATATAGCCCCAGATTGCATTCCAAAGCCCTGCACCTCTAAGAGGAACAACGTATGACTTTACACCTTCAACGTTTGCAACGTATAAGGGAAAGCGTTGTTCTTCAAGTGGCTTTTTGAGTTCATTATTTAATTCCAATTCAAAAGCATCAGAATCCAAATCAATTTTTCCTCCAGTGACTAGGGAAAGTTCTTCTACTATGTACTTATTGTATAATGTTTCGGCTTGTTCACGATCGGTCTCGATTCCAATAGTGGCAAGGATGTTTTGCATTTTCTCTTTACGGACATTAGAAGCTTGCAAGTCTTTTAAAGAACTGGCAGTAAAAGCTAAAGCCGATGCAACCACTAGCACCATGATAGTGGCAAAAATAAAGGTATATGCGTTGCTGTCTCTATTCATGATTAAGCAGTTTTAAGTTCTTGAGCAATTGCCCAACGTTTTTTACGTTTTTTGATATTTACATTCACTACATAGTGATCAATGGTTGGAGCAAATACATTCATCAATAAAATGGCTAACATTACTCCTTCTGGATAAGCAGGATTGAAGACTCTAATCATAATACAAAAGATTCCAACCAAAATTCCATAAATCCATTTTCCTTTGTTGGTTTGAGCACCAGACACGGGATCAGTTGCCATAAATACAATTCCAAAGGCAAATCCACCTACTACAAGATGGTTCATCCAAGAAAAACTCATTAAGGCATTGGCTCCCCAAAGGTTGAACAATAAGCCCATCACTGCGGCACCTAGGACACCTCCAACAATTATTCTCCAACTTCCCACACCTGTGAGTATCAAAATTAAAGCTCCAACAGCCACCCAAAGAGTAGAAGTCTCTGCTATAGAACCAGGTATGGCTCCCTGAAACATTTCAAACATTGAGTAGCTTACCTCTCCTCCAGCAGCAAGTGTACCCAAAATTGTTTCTCCAGAAATGGCATCTACATTAGAAGCTTCCGAAACCCAAACTTTGTTTCCTGACATATAGGTTGGATAAGCAAAAAAAGCAAAGGCTCTAGCGGTCAGTGCGGGATTTAAAATATTCATCCCTGTTCCTCCAAACGCTTCTTTTGCAATTAAAACAGCAAAAGCAGTTGAAACCGCTACCATCCATAAAGGAATGTCTACGGGCATAATCATTGGAATTAGTAATCCTGTTACCAAATAACCTTCGTTAACCTCATGCCCACGGTACACTGCAAAACCAAATTCAATTGCTAGACCTACAACATAGGACACAATAATCATTGGAACAATTTTCCAAGACCCATGAATAAAGGCATCTATAAAAGTGAATGCTTCTCCTGTTTGAGCATAATACTGATAACCTGTGTTGTAAATACCATAGATTAAAGCAGGCATCAAGGCAATAATTACCGTTACCATGGTACGCTTTAAATCTACTGCATCACGAATGTGAGCTCCTTTTTTGGTTGTATGGTTGGGAACAAACAAAAAAGTATCAAAAGCATTAATTGCAGGTGCAAATTTCTCTAATTTCTGACCTTTCTCAAAAGGCTTTTTTAAAATGTCTAAGCGTTTTCTTAAAAAATTCATTCGTCTATTTTTTATCCTACTTCATTAATCATTAACTCTATTCCTTTACGGATGATTTCTTGCGCTTCAATTTTTGATGTATTCGCATAATCAATCAATCCAAAATCTTCGGGAACTACTTCATAAATTCCTAAAGCTTCCATTTTTTCAATATCCTCTATCATGCACGCTTTTAATAATTGCATGGGATATAAATCCAATGGGAATACTTTCTCCATTTCACCAGTAACAACCAAAGCACGTTCTTCTCCATTTAAATTGGTGTCAATATTAAATCCACTCTTATTAAAAAGTCTTGAGAAAGAAGTATTTGACAGACTTAAAATAGAGTTGTCTTTAAAGGGCAACCATCCAAATATTCTATAGGTATTTCCCTCTGGTATCACACTTACAAGATTATTGTAATACCCTAAATGTCCTTCTAAATTCATTGCATTTCCCGAAAGCAAATCCCCATTGACAACACGAATATTGTTTGAGGTTGCTTGAACTTCTTTTACCATGGGAGCTAACTCAGCACCTATTTTACTGTAAAAGTAGATGGCTTTTTTGATAGCATTTCCCGCAAGAGCAACCGTGCGTTCTGGACTAAATTCTCCGTTTGTAATAAATTTTCCAAGATTTGCTACGTCTTCTGGATTGATAGTCCAGATACGATCTTCCATATTGATTGGGCATAATTCTTGGATGTGCAAACTTATATTTCCTGCAGGATGTGGGCCTGAGATTGTATAAAATTGAACGTTTTCAATGTTTTTGAAAGGTGCGGTGTGAGTTGCATCTAATCCCAAAAATACGTTTTGATCCACTAGCTTGTTGAGTACATCAATTCCACGCTGAAAAGAATCATACTTTTTTGTCAAAATAAATTCATGATCCACCGCTAAAGGTGCAGTGTCCATTGTTGAAACAAAAATTGCTTTGGGAATTTCATCTGGATCGGCAAGCGTACCATAGGGACGTTGCGTTAAAAACGGCCAATTTCCACTTTCTAAAAGCAAGTTGACTAGTGCATCGCGACCTAAGTCTTCCCAATTATCAACCGCATGAGTACGAGCTTCACCCCCCTCATTAGCTTCGATAATGATTCTCTCTATTTTTCTTTTAGGACCTCTTTCGATAGTCTTAACAATTCCTGAAACAGGGGAAACAATTTTTATTCTTGGATCCTGTTTACTAAAGAAAATAGGCTCTCCTGCTTGAACAACTGCTCCTTCTTTCACCAAAAGCTTGGGTGTAGTTCCAAAAAAATCATCTGGATTTAATGCGTAAGTGGCAGTAGAAATCTTTCCTGAAAGAATTTTTTCAGCTGCACCTTTGATGTTCAACTTGGCGCCTCTTCGTGTTCGAATACCTTTAATTATATCCATTAAATTTATTAATTCTAAAAATCATGCAAATTTACTAATAAACACTCTTTTTAAGTAAGCAAATGGTTAGTAAAAATATTATTTATACTAATTCTAAATAAGTGTTTAAGCTTTTTAATTACTCGCTCCGTGGTTTGGTCAAGCGACTATGTTACGCTACCTTTACATATCATGGGGACTCGGAATCTATTCACTTGTTTTTTTTGCTTTTTGATGCTTTTAGACGGGCTTTCACAAGAGCGATTGGATCACATTGAAAAAGAATATATCAAAACTATTCAGTTTTCAAGTTTACAACAAAACGAAGGCTTTCCACTAGTGAGTTTAAACGAAAAAATACTTCTCAAATTTGATGACCTCAATGGAGATGAGGCAGACTATTACTATCGAATCAGCTATTACAATCATGATTGGTCTCCCTCCACCCTATTCAAAAACGAATTTATAGATGGATTTGACAATGTCAGAATTGATAACTACACTACTTCATTCAACACTCTTCAAACATATACACACTACAGATTAGAATTACCGAATGATGATATTCAATTCAAAATATCAGGAAATTATATTCTGGAAGTATACACTAGTGAGGATGAGTTAGCATTTTCAAGAAAATTCTGTATTTATGAAACGATGGCAAGTGTACAAGTAGGTGTCTATCACCCACAAAACATGGATCGATTCAATACGTATCAATCAGTTCAATTTGCCATTACCCCTATCCAAACAAGCTTTAGAAATCCTGATCAAAATATCAAAGTTGTTATCATACAAAATCAGCAATGGGATCACACAATTACGGGACTAACTCCCCAGTATTATTCTGGAAGAACCATCGAATACCGTTATGATATTCCTTCCCAATTTGAAGGAGGTAATGAATATTTTTATTTTGACACCAAAGATTTACGCGTCACCTCTCCTAACATAAACTACATTGACAGAGCTGAGCTTTACGAATCATACCTCAATATTGGCATTCCAAGAAAATACACAGAATACACCTATGCCCCAGACATTAATGGAAAGTTTGAAATTAGAAACATCATGGGACCAGGTGATCCAGATACCCATGCAGACTATAACTATGTGTATTTTAGTCTGGCTGCAGACTATCAGCTTAGTGATGAAGAAATCTTTATCTATGGCGGGTTTAATAATTATCAATTGGCTGATCAAAATAAAATGTATTACAACCCCTCTCTTGAAATTTATGAAGGAATTTTACTCTTAAAGCAGGGGTTTTATAATTACAAATACGTGTCAAAACAGGATGAAATACTAAACAAAAATAGCTTGAGCGGTTCCCATGCACTAACTGAAAATGAATATCAAGTATTGGTGTATTATAGAAACATCGGAAAACAATACGATGCGCTTATTGGTGTAGGAAACGCAAACTCTTTTGAACTCATAAATTAAATTTTTGATATAATTCATATTTTATTATATTTATGTGTTACAAGGGCAAGAATTAAAAAGGTGTGATACAACAAATTACAAAAGGAATTAAAATTTCCGTTGACGTAAAATTCGAGGGCAGTTTTCTCAAACAGATCTCTTTGCACCATGCTTTTATGTATTATATAGTAATTGAAAACCAAAGCAAAGATGTTGTACAATTACTTTCACGTCATTGGAAAATTCTGGAATCAACTAACCGACCTCAATATATTAACGGCGATGGTGTTGTTGGGAAAAAACCTGTTCTAAAACCAGGAGATATTCACACCTATAAATCGGGAAGTTTGATTACATCTCCCATGGGATCCATGTCGGGGACTTACATCATGGTTAATTTTTCGACAGCGCAGAAATTTAATGTAGAAGTACCTTCCTTCAAATTAAACGTGCCATACATTCTGAATTAACTTCTCTTTTTTTTATTGGCTTATTACATAAAATGATACTTTTATAAAAAAATTAGATCATGGCAAACAGTGTATTTCAAGTACCTTATCCAAGTAACGAACCTATATTAACCTACGCTCCTGGGAGTCCAGAAAAAGAAGCTGTTTTGGTAAATTATGCTAAAATGTACGCAGAAACAATTGAGGTACCCATGCGAATTGGAAATGAAGATATTACTACTGGTGATACTGGAACGATGAGTCCTCCTCATGATCATAAACATATTTTGGGAACCTACCATAGAGCCTCAAAAAATGACATTGAAAACTCAATTCAAACCGCATTAGAAGCAAAAAAAGCGTGGAGTCAAATGCCTTGGGAATCAAGAGCCGCTATTTTTTTGAAAGCGGCCGAACTGGTTGCTGGCCCATACCGCTCCAGAATAAATGCTGCTACTATGTTGGCTCAATCAAAAACCATTCATCAAGCAGAGATTGATGCAGCATGTGAATACATTGATTTTTTAAGATTCAATGTAACTTTTATGCAAGAAATCTATGAAAATCAACCCGAAAATGATCCTGGAATTTGGAATAGAGTAAGCTATCGTCCACTTGAGGGATTTGTCTATGCAGTAAGTCCTTTTAATTTTACAGCTATCGCAGGAAATCTATGTGCAAGTGCTGCAATGATGGGCAATACAGTGGTTTGGAAACCTAGTGACCATCAAGTATTTTCAGCAAATATCTTAATGCAAGTTTTTAGAGAAGCGGGGCTTCCAGATGGCGTAATCAACATGGTCTTTGGAGATCCAGAAATGATTACCAACACTGTACTTGAAAGTCCAGATTTTGCAGGAATACACTACACAGGCTCAACAGAAGTATTTAGAAATATTTGGAGTAAAATTGGACAGAATATTGACCGCTATCGCTCCTACCCCAGAATTGTAGGTGAGACAGGGGGTAAAGATTTTATAATCGCACACCCTTCATCCAATCCTAAAGAAGTGGCTACGGGAATTATTCGGGGAGCCTTTGAGTTTCAAGGTCAAAAATGTTCTGCTGCTTCTCGCGTTTATTTACCAAAGTCGATTGCAAACGAAGTAATTGATTTTGTAAAGGCAGAGCTAAAAACAATTAAAATGGGGTCTCCAGAAGATTTTCAAAATTTTGTGACTGCGGTGATTCACAAAGGGGCCTTTGATCGATTAGCAAATGCAATTGAACAGGTCAAAAAAGATCAAAAAGTTGAAATTGTTGCAGGAGGAACTTATGATAACAGCAAAGGTTATTTTGTAGAACCAACAGTGGTAGTCACAACCGACCCTCATTATACTACTATGAAAAAAGAGCTCTTTGGACCTTTAGTGACCCTCTATGTCTATCCTGACAATGAATGGGCTGAAACCTTAACTATAGTGGATCAAACTTCAGAGTATGCGCTTACAGGAGCTGTTTACTCTCAGGATCGATATGCCTTGGAAGAAGCGTTGAACGCTTTAGAAAATTCAGCAGGAAATTTCTACATCAACGACAAGCCCACAGGCGCAGTAGTAGGTCAACAACCCTTTGGAGGGGCCAGAGGATCTGGAACCAATGACAAAGCCGGATCAGCAGCCAATTTAATGCGATGGGTTTCCCCCAGGTTAATTAAAGAAACTTTTGTTCCTGCTAAGGATTACAGATACCCTTTTTTGGGAAAGTAATAGACAGACAATATGGCTTAAAGTGGGAGATATACCACTTTTTTAGTCTCAAAAAAGGGAGCCGAAAAATACGCTTGGAGTGAAAATTCTTTGGCACGAGTAAAAGAAGCCAATTCCTCACTCAAGTCTCCCCCTTTGAGATATAAAATCCCATTTTTAAAGTCATGTTTGTGTGTGGAGCGGATATTTTTTTTAATCCATGGCACAAAAATTTCCATTTTGGTTACTGCTCGACTGACCACAAAATCAACTTTAATTGTAAAATTCTCTGCTCTCCTATGAGAGGAAGTAACATTTTTCAGTCCCAGTTCGCTAGAAATTTCTTGAACTACTTTAATCTTTTTTCCAATACTATCAATCAAATAAAAATCTGTCTCTGGAAATAAAATTGCCAGTGGGATACCTGGAAACCCACCGCCAGTTCCGACGTCCAAAACTTTTGCACCCTCTTTAAATTTAATCACACAGGCAATTCCTAACGAATGCAACACATGACGTTCAAAAAAAGAGTCCATATCCTTTCTTGAAATTAAATTGATTTTCGCATTCCATTCCGAATACAACCCTTGAAGCAATTCAAATTGCTTAAGTTGTTCCGCAGTAAGGTTTGGAAAAATTTGTAAAAGCTTATCCAAGGTGTTGTTTTGTTTAGAAGATTATTTCAACTATTTTTACCGAATAATATTTTTTATGCAAGCTACACAAAGCCTTCGTTTTTCACGAAAAGACCCCAAACAATTTTTCAAAACTTTGAACCAAAGGGTGAATCAATATTTCAAAGAAAAAAACGTACCAAAAACAGGAAACTGGAAATTGTATGTTAAAACAGTTATCATGTTTTCTTTAATGGTGGCTCCTTATGTTTTGGTCATCACTTTAGATATTAGTCTTTGGTTGAAATTACCTCTGTGTATGCTCATGGGAATTGGAATGGCAGGTGTAGGGATGAATGTGATGCATGATGGAAATCACGGTTCATTCTCAAAACATCAATGGGTCAATAAGATTATGGGTAGTAGCATCTATATCTTAGCAGGAAATGTATTTAACTGGAAAGTACAGCACAACGTTTTACATCATACTTATACTAACATTCACGGACATGATGAAGATCTCGAAGCAGGTAGAATTCTTCGTTTTTCAAAGCATGCCGACTGGATGCCACATCATAGATTTCAGCACTTATACTCCGTTCTTCTTTATGGATTATTAACGATCAACTGGGCTATTTTTACTGATTTTCAGCAAATGACACGCTACATTAAAAGAAAACTTTCATATGCAAACAGCAAGAAACCTAGTTTACAATGGACGGGACTCTTTATTTCAAAAATTATTTATTTCGGAATTTGGATTGTCATACCAATGATCATTATCAATTCGCCATGGTGGACAGTTTTAATTGGATTTGTAGTCATGCATTACACTGCAGGTTTGATTTTAAGCATAGTCTTTCAATTAGCTCACGTTATTGAAGACGCAGAGATGCCTCAAGCGGATACTACTGGAACAATGAAAAACACCTGGGCCATTCATCAACTCCTGACTACGGTTAACTTTTCTACCAAAAACAGATTCATGAATTGGTTCACTGGTGGTCTAAACCACCAGATTGAGCATCATATTTTTCCCCACATTAGTCACGTACATTACACAAAAATTGCTGCTATTGTAAAGAAAACAGCTCAAGAATTCAACTTGCCTTATAACGAATATAAAACTACGCGAAGTGCCATTCTCTCGCACTTTAGATTTTTAAAACAAATGGGGACACAACCCGTTTAATATTTTTATGGAACAACTTTCAGCACGGATAAACAGCTTGCCTGTTTCAGAAACGCTTGCCATGGCAGCAAAAGCCAGGGAGTTAAAAAATCAAGGAATCGACATCATCGGATTAAGTTTGGGTGAACCTGATTTCAATACTCCAGAATTCATTAAAGACGCTGCTATAGACGCAGTAAATGAAAATTGGAATTCCTATTCACCTGTAGACGGTTATGCAGATTTAAAAGAGGCGATTTGCAAAAAATTCAAACGTGATAATGGTTTAGATTACAAACTCTCGCAGGTAGTTGTTTCAACTGGAGCCAAACAGTCCATTGCTAATCTGTGCATGGTTTTGCTAGATCCTGGAGATGAAGTTTTACTTCCTGCACCCTATTGGGTGAGCTACTCAGCAATTGCAACCCTAGCAGAAGCGAAGTCTATCATCATTCCTTCAACTATAGAAAAGGATTTCAAAATCACTCCTGAACAACTGGAAGCGGCGATCACTCCCAAGACTAAATTAGTCATGTTTAATTCGCCTAATAACCCCAGCGGAACTATTTATACCGAAGCAGAATATCGTGCTTTAGGAAAAGTATTGGAAAAATATCCCGACATCTATATTCTTTCAGATGAGATTTATGAGCATATCAACTATGGCACAACCCATTTTAGTATCGCTGCTATCCCAGAATTATACGATCGAACCATCACCGTAAATGGTGTTGCAAAAGCTTTCGCAATGACAGGATGGAGAATCGGTTACATCGGTGCGCCCGAATGGATTGCCAAAGCCTGTAACAAGATGCAAGGACAAATAACTTCTGGAGCAAATTGTATTGCCCAACGTGCTACCATTGCTGCACTGGAAGCACCCGTAAGCAACATTCAATACATGATTGATGAATTTGCAAAACGACGTGTAATGATCATTGAATTACTAAGCGAAATCCCTGGTTTCAGAATGAATCAACCTCAAGGTGCCTTTTATGTTTTCCCTGATGTTTCCCACTATTTTGGAAAAACCATCCAAGGAAAAACAATCAATAACGCTTCTGATTTTTCTATGTTTTTATTAGAAAAAGCGCATGTAGCTACCGTAACCGGTCAAGCCTTTGGAAACGATGCCTGTATACGTATCTCTTATGCTGCCTCGGTGGAAAATATTCAAGAAGCGGTTAAACGAATTGCTAAAGCACTGGCTTAAACGATTTATTTCCCTTAAAACTTAAAACCGCTTCACAGCGGTTTTTTTATTCTTCAATACACAAAACCCCAACCAAAATATAAGCGTACTTTAGTGCTGTAATATTATTTATGACCTTTAAAGATTTAAAACTCGAAGTTCCGATTCTAAAAGCCCTTGAAAAACAAGGCTATAGTCAGCCCACTCCCATCCAAGAACAAGCCATTCCAATTTTATTAAATGGGCATGACCTTTTGGGAGTAGCTCAAACAGGAACTGGAAAAACAGCTGCTTTTGGAATTCCAATTTTAAACCACCTTCTAAAAGAAAAAAATTCTGGGCAAGGAAAAAGAAAAATTAAAGCTTTGGTGGTGACTCCTACTCGGGAACTTGCTATTCAAATTGCAGAAAACTTTACCGCCTATAGCCAATTCACGTCCCTTAGAAATACAGTGATTTTTGGAGGAGTAAAACAATCCAAACAAGTAGCAAGCTTACAACAAGGAGTAGATATCTTGGTGGCTACCCCAGGACGTTTATTGGATTTAATGAATCAAGGATATATAACTTTTCGAGATTTAAAATATGTCGTTTTGGATGAGGCCGACCAAATGTTGGACATGGGCTTTATTCACGATGTGAAAAAAATCATAGCCAAATTGCCTCCCAACAGACAATCCCTATTTTTCTCTGCAACCATGCCTAAAACCATTGTAGAGCTGTCTCAGAAAATGTTGGGTGATTTTGAACGTGTCACCATAAAACCTCAACAAGCCACCGCAGAAAAAGTAGAACAAGGAGTCTATTTTGTTAGCAAAAACAATAAACCCAAACTTTTGATCCACTTGTTGGATCAACGTCCTGATGACTCTGTCTTGGTTTTTTCGCGGACCAAACACGGAGCCAATAAAATTGTCAAAACCCTAGATAAAGCACAGATAAAATCTGCTGCTATTCATGGAAATAAGTCTCAAGCACAACGTCAGAAGGCCTTAGGTGAATTTAAAGAAGGTACATTGAAAGTATTGATTGCTACCGATATTGCCGCAAGAGGAATTGACGTGGACGAATTGGCACTGGTCATTAACTTTGACCTTCCAAATGTCTCCGAGACCTATGTACACCGTATTGGTCGAACAGGCCGTGCCAGTGCAAGTGGGATTGCCCTTTCTTTTTGTATGGGCGACGAGCGTCCTTACTTAAAAGATATTGAGAAACTCATCAAACAACAAGTCCCCCGTATAGGTGAACATCCTTTTATGGAAGGCGCCGATGTGGTGGACAGATCCCTCACTACAAAACCTCAAGGGAGATCCAATAACCGTAATCGACCCCGTAACAAAAACCGAAACAATAACCGGAACCGAAACAGTAGGTAAACTTCTTTTTAATTTCTTACAAACAAGAAACAAATGGAAAGATTAGCGAATATACATCCAGGAGAAATCTTAAATGATGAATTCCTTTCACCATTAAAAATCACAGCATACCGACTTTCCAAGGACTTGAAAATCCCGCAAACTCGAATTTCGGAAATCATAAAAGGAAATCGTAGAATCACTGCAGATACCGCATTACGTTTGAGTAAATACTTTGGGAATTCAGCAAAATTTTGGCTTGGACTTCAAGACGATTATGACATCGAAGAGGAAAAAGAAGCCAAAAAATCACAGCTGAGTGAAATAGCGCATTACAGAAATCAAAACGTTGCCTAATCACTGTTCTCGATTGTCAACCTGGCGCACGTTTATAACGCGTGACTATCTCTTAAGCTATCAGAAATAGAACACACTCAAAAAGTGACACAGGCTTCCCAAGAGCACAAACACGTGAAAGATGGCGTGGCTGTAATTGATTTTTTTTTAAGGAATAGAGCACTGCCCCTAGAGTATATAAAACACCTCCCAGGAAAAGGAGTTGTACCCCTTGGGTGAGAAAATTTTCAATTAAGGGATTAATGACAAAAAGAATCTGCCAGCCCATCAGGACATACATAAGGGTTGAAAGTTTGTCAAACCTACCCGTGAAAAACAATTTTAAAAGAATTCCGATGAGCGCAAAGGTCCACGTAAATCCAAAAATAGTCCAGCCCAAAGTTTCACCGAGAACGATAAGACAAAAAGGAGTGTAAGTTCCTGCAATTAAAACATAGATCGCAGCATGGTCAAAAATATTTAATTTTCGCCTGAGCACAGGGTCTTTGGCACAATGATATAAAGTTGAAGCGGCATAAAGCACGAGGAGGCTTAGGCAATAGATCAACAAACTTGCTGGTTTCCAAAAGCCCTCATAATCTTGGGATTTAACAACAAGAAATGGAAAGGCAATACAACTCATTACCAACCCAAACCCATGAGTGATGATATTGAGCCGTTCTTCCTTTTCAGAATAACGGGGGTTTTTGTCTACACTCATCCTTTAAAAAGATCAAATACTTGAGAGCTGCTGTTCTTTCAAATGTTCATAGTACAAGGCTAGCGTTGTATTATGCCACGGAATCACAGCAAAAACACCTACAATTAAACATAAGAGTCCTAGTATATACCAGGGAATAAAACGCAGGTTGAGTACCCATAATTCCATCTTATATCCATCGGTGAGTTTCCAACTTTGCTCTAAAGCAACTTGAAATGTGATCTCGGGATCATCGGCAATGATATAATAGGTCATGGAAAAACCTAAGGCCACGATGATTCCGGGAACAATGAGTAGAATTAATCCCACTATGGTTAGCGCCGCAATAATTGCATAACACAACAACACAGTAAGTAGAGGTTTAAACCCTTTAAATAAAAGTTCAAAACGAGTTTCTTCTCCTCTAACCAAATTCAAAAAGAAAAAACACAATCCCAGTTGAAGGGGACCTGCTAATAAAAAACTAAGCATTTCACCATAACTGTTTAACTCGGCTGGGACGGCTACTACCAGACTATAGACAAAACAAACTCCGATTGATAGAACCCAATGAGTTGCCAATAAAGTCCTTGCTTTTTGCATTAATTGGAGTAGATCCATACTTGAGAGATTAATTTAAGACTGGGTTATTCCTTAAGAGTTAATAATTTTCTCTTGTTGATTAATCGATTCTTGATGAATCGCTTTAAACACGCGTAAGATAAATTCTTCTGATAAATTACGTTCTTGACCTTCTAAGATCATCTTACCTAAAATTTCATTCCAACGTTTGTTTTGCAACACTGCAACATTATTCTCTTTTTTGAGTGTTCCAATTTCAATTGCTGTCTTCATACGCTTCCCTAAGATATCTAAAAGTGTTTGATCCGCAACATCAATTTGTGCTCTTAAATTCTTTAATACATGAAGATACGCTTCTTCATCCGTAGTTTGCTTTCGCACTTTCAAATCGTTCATGATTTCAACCAGGCGGGCAGGTGTTACTTGCTGAGCAGCATCACTCCAAGCATTATCTGGATCACAGTGAGTTTCTATCATCAATCCGTCAAAATTCAAGTCTAAGGCAGCTTGAGAAATATCAAAAATCAAATCTCTTTTTCCACCAATATGTGAAGGATCACAAATCATAGGTAAATCGGGAAATCTATTTTTTACTTCAATGGCAATTTGCCACTCTGGGATGTTACGGTATTTTGTTTTTTCATAGGTTGAAAATCCACGGTGAATTAATCCTAAATTCTTAATGTTGGCCGTGTACAAACGCTCAACACCTCCAAGCCATAATGCCAAGTCAGGGTTTACTGGATTTTTAACTAAAACAATTTTATCTGTTCCTTCCAATGCATCTGCAATCTCTTGCATGATAAAAGGACTTACGGTAGAACGAGCCCCAATCCATAAAATATCTACATCATTGTCTATCGCTAATTTTACATGGTCTTTGTTGGCTACTTCTGTAGCGGTCAATAAACCGGTTTCTTCTTTCACTTTTTTCAACCATCCCAATCCAATAGCACCTACTCCTTCAAACATTCCTGGACGCGTTCTTGGCTTCCAGATCCCTGCTCGATATACCGTTACGTCTGTATCTTTAAGTTCGTGAGCAATTTTCAATACCTGCTCTTCTGTTTCGGCACTACAAGGCCCACCAATTACTAAAGGGTGATCTAATCCAAAATCGGTTAGCCATTGGCGCATTTCTTTTTTGTTTTCCATGATTTAAATTATTGATTGCTTATGTTTTTTTCGTTGATTCCTGCCAAAATAGTTTTTATAGCATTGGTGTCTTTCATTTGTTTAAAAAGTTGATCGTAATCATCAGACTTCAATAAATGTTCAAAGTCTTTCAAATTGGTGATGTACTCTTTTAAAACTTCTAGTATATTTTCTTTGTTCTCTTTAAAAATTGGAGTCCACATTTCGGGTGAACTTTTTGCTAAACGAACGGTAGAAGCAAAACCACTACCTGCCATTTTAAAAATAGTCCGTTCATCTTTTTCTTTTTCAATTACTGTTTTCCCTAACATAAACGAAGAAATGTGAGAAATATGCGAAACATAAGCAATATGCTTATCGTGAGCCTCAGCATCCATTTCGTGTATTTCCATATTCATATTACGAAACCATTGCATTGCCCATTCCAAAAGATCAGGACGTGTTTTGTGTGTTTCACATAAAATCTGTGCTTGATCAACAAACAATTCAGGATAAGCCGCAGAAGGGCCCGAAAATTCTGTCCCTGCAATAGGGTGAGTTGCTAAAAACTGATTGCGCTTGGGATGTAATTCCACAAGCTTACAGATGGCAGCTTTAGTAGAACCTGCATCAAACAACAAGGCATTGTCATTAATTTGATCCAAAAGAGGAAGTGTCACAGTAAGACAGGCATCTACTGGTATTGCCAAAAGAATAACATCCATAGCTGCATAATCCTCTACCGCAAGAGGATGATCTACAATTCCTAAACTCAAAGCTTCTGCTAAGTGATCGGGATTGTGATCTTGTCCGTATAAACAAACTCCAACAGTGTACTTTTTTGCCGCTAAAGCAAAAGAACCTCCAATTAATCCCAAACCAATTATGCCTATTTTCATGAGGAGATACGTTTTATGGCTTCTTCTATTGTGGCCTCTGGAACACACAAGGAAAAACGGATATATCCTTCGCCCTGACTACCAAATATGGTTCCTGGGGTGATGAAAATATGTTGCTCTTGCAAAATTTTGTCGATAAACGTTTCAGCATCTACTGCTCCTGAAGATAATTTTGCCCAAACAAATAATCCCACACTTTTGGGATCATACACTGCCTCCAATTTTGTTGCAAGTTGTTCTACCAACTTTCTGCGTTTGCTATAAATTGTATTCAAGCTTTCAAACCAAACATTATCAGCCTTTAAAGCAGCTATCGCTCCTTGTTGGATTCCAAAAAACATTCCAGAATCCATATTGCTTTTTACTTTTAAAACCGCTTGAATACTTTCTGCTTTCCCAGACAACATACCCACGCGCCAGCCGGCCATATTAAAGGATTTACTTAAGGAATTTAACTCAATGGCTACATCCATAGCGCCGGATCGAGATAAAATGCTTTGAGGCTGTTCTGTCAGAACAAAACTATAAGGATTATCATTTACTAACAAAACATTTCGTGCTTTCGCCCAAGCGATTAATCGATCAAAAGTTTCCACTTGCGCTTCGGTCCCTGTAGGCATATGTGGATAATTAATCCACATAATTTTCACTCTTGAGGTGTCTAATGCTTCCAAGGCTTCAAAATCAGGTTGCCAATGATTGGCTGCCGTTAAGTTGTATAGCACAGGCTCTGCCTCTACCAGTTTAGTGACAGCAGCATAAGTCGGATAACCTGGATTAGGAAACAAAACTTGATCGCCTTTATTTAAAAACGCCATCGAGATATGCATAATTCCTTCTTTAGAGCCCATTAAAGGAAGTACCTCCGTATTTGGATCTAAAGTAACTTGATAATGTTTATAGTAAAACGCTGCAATTGCCGAGCGGAGTTCAGGTAGCCCCTGATAACTCTGATACATATGGGCTCTGGGATGTTCCATGGCATTTGATAAAGCCTTGATCACCTCTGGATGGGGAGCCAAATCGGGACTACCAATTCCCATATTGATCACGGGGTGTCCTTTTTGAATCATTTGGGCTACTTCTCGTAACTTTCGCGAAAAATAGTATTCCTGTACACTCGCTAAACGGTTTGCAATTGTTATCATCTTATGTGTTGGGCGTACTCGCCTAAAATTTTAAAGTGTGATGCCATGATGGTGATTAACTTACGTGCTTTATCATAAAACTCCAATTCATCAAAAGTTACATCCACGAAAAAAGCATATTTCCCTGGAGTCTCGATAACAGGCAAGGATTGAATTTTTGTAAGATTCAGTTGACAATCGCTCATGACATTTAAAACCGCAGCCAAACTTCCCCTTTGGTGATCCAAAGTGAATTTTAAGGCGGCTTTGTTAATGTATTCTTGGGGGACTTCGTTACCCTTTTTTTGGATAATTACAAAACGAGTAACGTTATTTTTAATTGTTTGTATGGAAGAAGCCAATACCTCTAAGTTGTATAAACCTGATGCGGCAATACTTGCAATCGCGGCAGTACCTGAAATTTTATTTTCAGAAATTCGTCGGGCTTCATCAGCAGTATCTTCTGCTTCCACCAAACGAATATGGGGGTAGTCCTTAAAAAAATCTTTACACTGCAATAAAGCCATAGGATGGGAATGAACCTCTTTTAGATCTGCTAAAGTTTGCCCTGGCAAAACCATAAGATTATGATGAATACTGAGTGCATACTCCCCTACTATCTGTAATTCATTTTGATCAATCAAAGCATAGTTTGGAATTATAGAACCTGCGATAGAGTTTTCTATTGCCATAACCGCTTGACTAGCCTTGTCCTCCAAAAGTGTATTGACCGTAGCATCAAAAGTTTCACATTCTACTAAAGTTAAGCCCTTCCCATAATAGCTTTGCGCTACCGCATGATGGAAAGATCCTTTTACCCCTTGAATTGCTACTCGTATATTTTCTTTCATTTGTTCCAAAAAAAAAGTCCCGATAAATCAGGACTTTTTGTTTTATATATCGTATTCTAAATACTACAAAGTCCTTGCTGCTTCCGTATAGAAGTAATAAACGTTGTTATAGTAAAAGAATGTTGTATTCATACTGAAATAAATCTTTGCAAAAGTAGCATAGCTTTTGTCAAAAACAAATTTTTGGGAATTTTTTTTACCTTAAAATTAACCAATGATCCTCAAATCATGAAAAAGTTTATCCTTTTTTTAGTCCTTACCCACTTAGGGTATGGACAAACTCATTTTAACCAAGGAAAAACAGCATCTGCTTTTTATAGTACTGACATTCCAATGAAATTTATCACTCAAAAATAATAATTCCTG
>Ga0206130_10000103_pt1 | contig 137736 bp, 139 predicted proteins | sample Helgoland_Spring_9_FD_148637 | JGI IMG/M metagenome (GOLD analysis project Ga0206130, IMG submission 148637) | Pelagic subsurface seawater microbial communities from Kabeltonne, Helgoland, North Sea - Helgoland_Spring_Bloom_20160512_1 | ecosystem: Environmental > Aquatic > Marine > Epipelagic...
CGATCCACCACCCTCGAAACACAATGGTAAATCGATGCCTTCTCATCCGACTCCGCCCACGGAGTAATCTAGCGTTTTTTCTTACCCTTCATGCCCCCATCCTGACAACCCAACCCCCTGAATTCAAAGAGATTATGCTGCTTTTCCCGGGAACTTACTATACTATTTTACCAGGGAACTTACGACAGGAATAAGGGGGTTGTTTCCCACACCCTCCGCGATTTCCTGTCCATGGATGCAGAGGATTTCCGCCGCGTCTTCGAAAAATCTCCCATCAAGCGCATCAAACGCCCTCGCTTCCTCCGCAATGTCTGCGTCGCCCTCGGAAATACAGGAACACAGGAGGATATCCCCGCCCTCAAACAAGCCGCCACCGACCCCGACCCCCTCATTTCAGAGCACGCAGAATGGGCAATTCGTGAGATTCAAAACCGCCAATAGGGAGCGCGGCTTTTCAAGCCGCTATCTGCTGCCCCCGATCCAATGATCAGCTCCAACAAACGGAATTCTAACTTATGTTGCATCTCACTTTTTCAGATCCTACCGTAACACTCATCGAAGTGTGACGCACTCAGAAGAAAGGTTCACACCTCCGTTTACCATCCTTCTCTGCGTCCCAGCGGTAAACCCAAATCCCAATTCGTCTTGAAACCAATCATCTCCTTCGCACTCCTCAGCGCTCTCGCATCCATCGCCGCCCATGGCTCAGTAACTGATCCCGTTGGTTGGGTCAAAATCCCAATTCCTGGTACAGGCGGCTTAACACCAACCCGACTACAACTCGCTTCTCAGCAATTGATGCCGGCGGGATCGATTGAATTTTCGGGGGTCGCTGAGAGCTTTTCGGGAAATGTTTTGACTGATAACGAAGGCTCGTGGGCGGCGGGTAATTTCTTCGATTCGACCCCACCGGCAGGCTTTTCAGGGGATTCTCACCTTGTCGAGATCACGAGCGGCCCATTGGAAGGGACTCTTACTTGGATTACAGGCAGCGCCGCCAATACTCTCACGACCTATGACGATATCAGTGCGGCTGGCTCTGACGCATCGTTCAGGGTGATAAAGGCTTTCACGGTTTCCACTCTGTTTGGGGCGATTCCAACTGACACTGTTATGGGAGGCGGATCCAACGCTGGAGGAGCTGATAATTTTCTCTTATTCAATTCTTCAGCAAACAGCTACACGACTTTCTATTACAAGAACGGTGGCATTGCGGGTGGTACGGGTTGGCGGACGAATGCCAGTAATTCCGTGAATGTCGCGGATGTTGCCATCCATCCATCTGATAGTGGATTAATGATTGTGCGCAAACAATCCGATGATGGCGAGTTGGTCATTATGGGAGATGTAAAAATGGGTACAACGGATGTTGTGATCCGTGGTGGTGGTGGTACTGGTCCGAATTCAACAACACTCAATTTGGTTCAGGCTTTGATTCCGACTGATCAGCTCGTGCTTGGAACATCCGGGTTATACACTGGAAGTGCCGATACGGGATTTTTGGGAGGATCGAATCCTGGAAATGCAGATAGTTTACTAATTTACAACGGAACCACTGGTGAATATACCACTTACTACTACAAAAATAGTGGCATCTCGGGTGGCACTGGCTGGCGTAGTTCAGCTTCCAACTCAGTTGATGAGGCGGCAACCGTCTTGCCCGCTGCGTCTCCAATTCTGATTCAACGGCGTAGCAATGGTTCAGATTTCACTTGGAAAATTCCGGCTGTTATTATCGCTGCGGAATAATTCATTAGAATACCTCAGAAAAAATCTATTGATTAAAATCAATACTATGAATATCAAAACAATTCTTGCCATTTCAACTATGGCAGCACTCCCCGCCTTCTCTGCTTCATTTTCCTTCAATGTGGATTTGGACACGGGCTTCGCTACTGACGCAGATGTTGCGCTTGACAGTACATATACTGCCTACTTTGGCACTTACACCGGCGGAGCTTTGTCACCGACAGCCACCTTCGGCCTCATTGATGCTAACTTTGAAATTTTAACCTCCCAAGCGTTTTCCACAGGAAATGTTGCCGGCTCAGACGGCTATGTGATCTTACCTTCGTTTTCCTTCACCGACGCTGAGGGATTTGGGGGGGATCCTCTCTACATGTTTATCACTGATGGAGGGAATCGGAATGCATTGCTTACTGGTTTTGGTAACATTCCTGCGGATGCAGATTTTCCAAATGCAATATCATACTATATTGATGCCTCCAACGTTACTACACTCACATATACCCTTGGATCTTACGATGCTGCCAGTCCCAACTTAGCGGCAAGCGGCGGAAATATAATTTTAAACAACGCAATTCCTGAACCTTCTGTTGCTCTTCTCGGGGCACTTGGTGTCCTCTGTCTGCTTCGCCGTCGCCGATAATTGACTAGATCCGGATTTTTCTCGTTGGGAGGCAGGTTTACCCTGCCTCCCATTTTTTTGCTGTCCGTCAAAATTCCCATTGATCGGTGTACTGACTGACTGCTAGGAATTTTCTTTTTTTGCGGGAGTCCCCTGAAACAGGCGTTGGCCGGACCGAAGGGCGGGGAAAAGGGGGTTGCTAGGAACCATGGTTTACGATCTGCCAGAGCGGCGAGGGATTATACCACTCCGCAAAACAGAAGAGACAAATGTCTGTTTTGAAGGTCTCTATTCTAGCGCTTCGCGAATGTGGCAAGAGCTGGGTGCTTTTGCAAGATGGCGGCGTTCCCGCTCGGTCACGGTGCACCCAAAAGCATTTCACCCGCACCGCTCGCTCGCAGCGTCTTGCCCGCTCACAAAATCATCCCGTTATTTGTCTCTTCTGATTCGCTACATTCACGATCCGGCCTCTACGGAATTCTTCCCGTTGTGGTCATCATCGCCATGATGATCTGGCTGTGGTAACATCGAATTCAATCCCATGAAACCAACCATCCGCGCCCTGTGCGCACTCCTGACAATCGCCGGATGCTCCGGTGAAACCTACAAGACCATTGGCTCCCTGGAGAGCCACGACCCACAGTTCGGCAAACTGGTTTCCCCGGACGCGAAGATCGAGATCATCGCCGAGGGATTCTCCTGGATCGAAGGCCCGCTGTGGCTACCGACCGAGGATTGCCTGGTGTTTTCCAACATCCCGCCGAACAAGCTCTGGAAATGGACGGAAAAGGAAGGGGCCGTGGATTACCTCGAGAAGAGCGGCTTCCTAGGGAAGGTGCCGCGCCCTGGATTCAAGGGTGCTTTCGATGAAGCGGGATCCAACGGACTGCTTCTCAGCCCCGAGAACAAACTCGTCCTCTGCCAGCATGGGCTCCGCCAGGTGGCGTTGATGACCACCCCGCTCAATGATCCCAAGCCGGAATACAAAACTCTCACTGACCGCAACCACGAGGGCAAAAAATACAACAGCCCCAACGACGGTTGCTACCACAAGGACGGCAGCCTGTTTTTCACTGACCCGCCGTATGGCCTGCCGGGAGGTGCCGATGACGAGACCCGTGAGACCGACTACTCCGGCGTCTACCGTCTATCAAAGGATGGCAAGGTGACTTTAATCGACGACAAGCTGGAACGCCCCAACGGGATCGCACTGTCACCGGATCAGAAAACGCTCTACGTCGCCAATTCCCACGGCACCAACGCCATCTGGATGGCCTATGAACTCAATGACGACGGCACGGTGAAGGGCAAGCGGGTCTTGAAAGATGTCACCAAGCATGTCGGCACCCGCAAGGGCATGCCGGACGGACTGAAGATCGATGACGCGGGCTACATTTTCGCAACGGCTCCTGGCGGTGTCTGGGTGCTCGACCCCGAGGGCAAACATCTCGGCACGATTGTCACCAAGGAATTCGCCAGCAACGTGGCTTTCAGCCCTGACAAGAAGACGCTCTACATCACCGCCGACATGCTGTTGCTGCGGGTGAAACTGAGATGATCGCAACAAAAACGGCGGCCTGCGCTTTCGCACAGGCCGCCGGAGAATATTCGGAAGAAGCCGGCTGGAAGCACGGCTTTCCTTACTTAGATGCCTTTCTTGACGACGTCGTCGAGGAGGTCGATGACACGGTTGGAGTAGCCCCACTCGTTGTCATACCAGCTGATGAGCTTGAAGAACGTGCTGTTCAGCTCGATCGAGGAACCTGCATCGTAGATGGAGGAAGCAGGATCGTGAACGAAGTCGGTGGAAACCACTTCGTCGGTGGTGTAGTTGAGGATGCCTTTGAGGTAGGTCTCGGAAGCCTTTTTGAGCGCAGCGTTGATTTCCGCGAGGGAAGTTTCCTTCTCGGTTTTGACCGTGAGGTCGACGCAGGAAACGGTCGGCGTAGGAACGCGGAAGGCCATGCCGGTGAGCTTGCCTTTGACTTCTGGGCAGACGATGGCGACAGCTTTTGCAGCACCGGTAGCAGAAGGGATGATGTTGATCGCAGCGGAGCGTCCGCCTTTCCAGTCCTTCTTGGAAGGGCCGTCGACGGTCTTCTGGGTGGCGGTGTAAGCATGGATGGTGGTCATCAGACCTTCCTTGATACCGAAACCTTCTTTAAGCAGCACGTGCACGAGCGGGGCAAGGCAGTTGGTGGTGCAGGATGCATTGGAGATGAGGTGATGCTTGGCAGGATCGTAGTCGCCGTCGTTGACACCTTGCACGAAGGTTGAGACGCCGTCGCCTTTACCAGGAGCGGAGATGATGACTTTTTTCGCACCGGCAGTGATGTGGCCTTGGGCGAGTTTGTCTTCAACGAAAAGGCCGGTGGACTCAATGACGATGTCCACGCCGAGTTCTTTCCATGGCAGACCTTCGGGTGTGCGGGCTGAAACGACTTTGATCTCGTGGCCGTTGACAACGATGACGTCGTCTTCAGCGAGATCCGGTGAGGACTTCTTCGAGGAAACTTCACCGGCGAACTTGCCTTGGGTGGAGTCGTACTTGAGGAGGTATGCGAGGTTGTCAGCAGGAACGAGGTCACCGACTGCGGCGACTTTGAATGTGGTGCCGAGGTGTCCTTGTTCGACGAGTGCGCGAAAGACGAGGCGTCCGATGCGTCCGAATCCGTTGATGGCGATGGTGGTCATATGTTTGCTTGGTGAAAAAGTCCGAAGACTGGTTGGTTGTATTACCGCAAACGGTCCTTCCGGGCGCGGCGGCGGGATTGTGCATGGTACGCGTGAGCCGTCAACCCCCCTATCGCGCCGCAAAAAAACCGCCAAATCCCCAGATTTACGAAGAAACAATCACTTTGAAACCATGATCTTCCGCGATGATGCGGGAGCGCAAGCCAAGCGACTCCAAGTGCGCCTCGTAGGGCAACTGGCGGTTCGCGACGAGATGCAGCGTGCCGCCGCGCTTCAAGGAGGCTGCGGCGACGCTCAGAAAAGCCTTTCCGAGATCCACGTCCTTTGCCTGGCCGGTGTGAAACGGCGGATTGGTGATGATATGGTCGTATTTCTCCGGAAGGCCGGTGGTGACATCATGCCAGTGGAAAGAGGCCGGAGCCTCGACAGGGAGGTTTTTCCTGGCGCAGGCAAGGGCTCGAGTATCGGCCTCGAAGAGATCAATACGGGCGATTTTCGGAGCTTTCCCCAAGGCGGATCGGCTCAGGTAGCCCCAGCCCGCCCCGAGATCCGCGACACGGCCATATAACGAGGGCGGCAGCTTTTCGGCGAGAAGGGCGGAGCCGGGATCGATGTGATCCGCGCTGAAAACGCCCGGAACGGTGAGAAAATCCGTGTCGAGGAGGATGCGCGGCTTGGCGAGCTCTCGCCATTCGCCAAGTACAACGTCATCCCACGGCGTTGAATTGCCGGCAGCGAAAGCGCGGCACTTGTTCTTGGAAACGGAATACTGCAGCGGCGCAGCCCGTGAGAGCTCCTTCTCGAAGCGCGATGCGCCCGCCGTATTCGCCAATCCAACGATGAGCGTCCCGCCCGGAGCCATGAAATCATGGGCGCGGGCAAACCCCGCCAGGATCTCATCCTTCGATTTCCCCGGGAGGAAAAGGATCGTGGAAAATTTTCCGCAGGGCTCCTCCACGAGGTTCATTCCAGCGTTCTCGCAGGCAGACGCCAGCGGCTTGAGCGGCTGCCACGCCGTGAGGCTCGGGATGTCGGATAGTTTCGGGTGAGGTTCGGCACCAAGGAAAAGCACAGGGCCGGAATCGGCGGGATGCTCCAAAAGCGCGAACGCGAGGGTTTCTAGGGCGGGGTTCATCGGATCAGTTTCACAAGCTCCGCCTCGATGATTTTCTCGCATTCCTCGATCTGCTTCACGCGGCGGCTCTTCGCCTCCTCGGCAAGCTGCTCCAACGCGTCGATGTCGTAGAGATACACCTCCTCGATCTCGCCGGCGGAGTGCTCGATGTCGCGGGGCACAGCGATATCGATGAGGAAAAGTGGGCGGAATTTTCGCGCCCGGCGGACCGACTCGATCTCATGCGAGTGGATGATCGTATGGGGCGCGCCGGTCGACGAAATGACCACATCCACGTCTTTCAGGACATCCAGCCAGTCATCGAAACGCACCGCCCTGCCCTTCATCTCCGTTGCCAACTCCACCGCCTTGTCGTGGGTCCGGTTCGCAACAATAATCGACTTCGCTCCGCGCGAAACGAGCGCCTGCGCCGTGAGCCGGCTCATCTCCCCTGCACCGAGCACCATCACCTCGCTGTCCTTGAGGTGACCAAAAATCTTTTCCGCAAGCTCCACCGCCACGTTGCCGATCGAGGTCGTTCCCTCCTGGATCGCGGTCTGCGTACGGACTTTTTTCCCGACACTGAAGGCCTTCTGGAAAAGCTTGTTCAGCATGCCTCCCGTCGTCCCGGCGGCGTGGGCGGCATGGTAGGCCTGTTTCACTTGGCCGAAGATTTCTGTCTCCCCGAGCAGCATGGAATCCAGGCCGCTGACTACCTTGCACAGATGCCGCGCGGCCTCCGATTTCTCATGCCGGTAGAACGGCTCCTCGTGGCCGTGAACCTTGTCTGCGAGGCTTATTTCAAGGCACCTCAACGCCTCTGCGGAGTCCTCCGCTGCCAGATAGAATTCGGTGCGATTGCAGGTGGAAACGACCACCCCTTCCGGCGTGCCTGCCATTTCCAGAAGGTTCTGCGAAGCCTCGCCGAGCCGGGTGGTGCCCACGGAGAACCTCTCTCGCACCTCCACCGGTGCGGTTTTGTGATTCAATCCCAGACAGACTAGTTCCATTAGACAAAAGCGAATACACCTAGTGAAAGGACGAACAACAACACCGCCCCAAGCGCGAACCTCCTGCCGGTCAACCCACGCACCCGCTTGGTGCCCATCAATGCGACATAGCCAGTCCAAACCCCAATCGCTGCGAATACGTGCTTCCAAGCGTCCTCACCATGGTGCGGCATAAGTATTCCTGCCAAAACTCCGACCGTCAGCAACACCATCCCCAGCCAAAGCAGCCTTTCCAGGCAGACGAGCAACTCGCGAACCGGCGGAAGGTTCCTGAACAGCCCGCCTTTGAGATGGTGCTCCTTGAGCTGGCGATCAAGCACCAGGAACATCACCCCGGCCACCGCCGCCAGCGCCAGCGATCCGTAGGCGAGAACGGAGGTTGCGGAATGCGTTTCACCCCAGAAATTTGTATTCAGCACCTTCGCGGGTGTGGGATCCAATTTCCCCGGCAGCAATGCGAAGCCCTGGAAAAGCGCCACCGCAGGCGCGGTGAAAACACCCAGCAGTGAGATCCGGAACGCCGGCCCGACCAGCAGGTAGAAAAGCGTTAGCGACCAAGCCAGGAAAATGGAAATCTCGGCGATGCTCCGCAGCGGGCACGCGCCCCTCATTTCCCCCCGGGTACCGAGGTAGCCGAGCTGGCAAATCATCACCACGATCATCCACCAGACCGTCCAGTGGCTTTTGCGCCCGTGCCGCAAAACCAGCAATCCACGCACCCCCGCGACGGCGGCGAAGAGGGTTGAGGCGAGCAGGAACCAGCGATCCACGCCCCTTCCATCGCCGCAAAGCGCCCATCATGCAAGTACCGAGCGCTCGGTCGTGTAGCTGCGGCGTCTCGCCGCAGCTACGGAGCCTCCGCAAAAGCGCTTGCGGAATCCCGGCGAGCGGTAAGCCCCTTGATCAGGAATCCTTGGGATAGGCATTTTCCCCGTGCTCCGCGTAATCGAGACCTTCGGTCTCTTGCTCCGCGCTCACCCGCAGGCCGATGGTTACCTTGACCAGGAGGGCGATGGCAACGGTCGCCACAGCAGACCAAATGATGGTCACGCCGAGGCCGGTTGCCTGGATGCCGAGCTGCTCCCAAAAAGGTTTCACCAAACCGAGTCCACCGAGCTCGCTTTGCCCGAATCCGGCCAGCAGCAGGGTGCCGAGAATTCCGCCGACACCGTGCACGGCGAAGACGTCGAGCGAATCGTCGATGCGCCATTTTTCTCGGATCAGGCTGACTGCGTAATAACAGACTAGGGCAGCAATCCCACCGATCACGATCGCACCCAACGGGCCGACATCGCCGGATGCCGGGGTGATCGTGGCAAGCCCGGCGATGAGCCCGGTGACCATGCCGACCAGTCCTGTCTTGCCGTTGCGGATGCGATCCACGAGACACCAGACCAAGGCGGCGGAGCAGGCGGAAAGATGGGTGACAAGCATGGTCATGCCCGCACTTCCCCCGGCAGAAAGCTGGCTGCCCGCGTTGAATCCGAACCAGCCGACCCACAGCATTGCCGCGCCGATGAAAACCATGCCGGGATTGTGCGGCAGATGCGGATGCTCCGGAAAGCCACGGCGTTTGCCTAACATGATCGCCAGCACCAGGGCGCTCACCCCGGCGGTTGCGTGCACGACAATTCCACCCGCGAGATCTTTCACGCCCATCTCCATGAGCCAGCCTCCGCCCCAGACCCAGTGGGTGACAGGGGTGTAAACCACCAGCAACCAGAGCGCGGAAAAGGCCATGATCGCACCGAATTTCATCCGCTCCACCACCGCACCGATGTAGAGACCGGGTGTGATGATCGCAAAAGTCATCTGGAACATCACGAACAGCGTTTCCGGAAGATCCGTGCCCGGCGCAATGCTATCTGTGGTGATCCCTTTGAGGAAAGCCGCATCAAAATTCCCGATCCAGCCGCCATCCCCCTTGAAAGCAAGACTATACAAACCGGCGATCCAAAGCACCGAAGCCATGCACCCGATCCCTGCGCACTGCGCCATCACGGAGAGCACGTTTTTCCCCCTCACCAGTCCGCCGTAAAACAAAGCCAGGCCGGGCATCGTCATGAAAAGCACCAGCGCGGTTGCGGTCAGGATCCACGCCGTATTCCCGGAATCCGCTACCGGGCCGGCCTCCTGCGCATGGCATAACAGCGTACCTACAAAGGTGATGAAGATCGTAGTGAATGTGGTTTTCAGGGTTTTGGATTGCCGCATGAACGAAATAAATCAGACCAACGCTGAAAAATGAAACACTTTCATACCGCGAGTCAAAACCTCACCTGTTCCAGCCACTTCTCCCGGCGGAACCATGTTTCCTGGCGTTTCGCGTATTGGCGGGTGGCGAAGACGATCAACTCCTCACATTTCTCGCGGGAAATCTCATCGGCAAGCAGCCGCCGGATCTCTTTCACACCAATGGCTTTCTCCCAGTTTCCGTAAACCCCATCCAGAGCAGCGACCTCTTCGACGGCACCCCCGAAAAGCATCTGCCGCGTCCGCTGGGCGATGCGCTCGTGCAGATCCGCGCGACTCCGAATCAGCCAAACTCCTTTGAGTCCGGATTCGATGCTGCGGGTTTTCTCCGCCCAGCTATCTCGAAGCTCGGAAACCTTTTCCCCGCTCAGGAGGCAAATTTCCAGAGCCCGCGAGACATAGCGTGGGTTGTGCCGATCCACCTGCGCGGCCTCCACCGGATCAAGTTTTTCGAGCTCTGCAAAAAGCTCCTCCAACGGCTTTGCGTCAAGCTCGGCACGCAGCTTTCCGTCACCACGCGGCAGCGGCGAGGCGCCGTGGGTCAGGAACTTCAGATAGAGCCCGGAGCCGCCGACAACGATCGCAGTTTTTCCGCGAGCATGGATTTCGGAAATCACCTCCCCCGCCATCTCCGAATACCGCCCCGCATCGCAGCTTTCCCCCGGCTCCAACACACCGAAAAGGTGATGCGGTGCTGCCGCCATCTCCTCCCCGGACGGCGCCGCGCTGAGCGTCTCGATCCCTTGGAACAGCTGGAATGCATCGCCATTGACGATCTCGCCACCGAGCTCGCGGGCGAGCGCCAGCGCGCGGGAGGTTTTCCCCACCGCCGTTGCACCGCACACATACATCGTTTCCATCGCCAAAAGGAATGAACCCACTGGCTTCGGAACTCAACGATATTGACTCCCGGAAACGCGCCCGCATCCTCACGGAAGTGAAAATCCCGCTCATCGCCTTCTTCGCCGCAACCGCAATCCACGCTGCGACGATCACGGAAAAGGAAATCGCCTATTACCCAGAGGCAGCTCTCAAGGAAGCCGATGATTACCAGAAATCCCGCTGCAGACTCGACCTACGGCACCCCGAAGGGAAAACCGGTTTCGCTACGCTGATCTGGTTCCACGGCGGTGGCCTGACCGCCGGACAGCGGGCGTTTCCGAAAATCAACGATCCGAACATCACGGTTGTCGCGGCCGGTTACCGACTCTCGCCAAAAGCGAAGCTGCCCGAGTTTATCGAGGACGCGGCGGCGGCTGCCGCATGGACATTCAAGAACATCGCATCCTACGGCGGCGATCCGGAGAAGGTCTTCATCGCCGGCCATTCTACGGGCGGTTACCTCGCGCTGATGGTCGGCATGGATCCGCGATATCTCGCCCCCCACGGCATTTCCAATCAAGCATTCGCGGGACTCATCCCCGTCAGCGCGCAGGTGACCACCCATTTTCACGTCAAAAAACTCCTGGGTAACAAAAACGATCCACTCGTCCCCACCATCGACGAATACGCGCCACTTCACTTCGTCTCCAAGAAGCTGCCGCCGATCTGCGTGATCACGGGAGATCGCAAGATCCAATTTATGAGCCGTGTGGAGGAGAACGATCTCTTCGCCGTCACGCTAAAAAACCTCGGCCATGCATACGTCGAGTTCCACGAAATGCCGGCCGTGAATCACGGTCAGGTGGGCAATGCCTCGGCGAAACTCATCGCGAATTTCATACGGCACGCCTCCGGAGAAAAGGAGTGAGGCGCTTCAGAATTTCTCCCTCATCATGAGGGTTCGAGGAAAAGGAGCATTAGGTTTCACCTCGCTCGTCCTTTTCGAGTTGGATGCGGTCTTCGAGGTTGCGCGCCTTGATGCGGTGGTTGCGCTTGTGCCAGCGCTCGGTGGCCATCTGGCGCTTCTTCGCGCGCTTGAGGAGCGCCTCGATCTCGGTCTCAAGGTTGAGGAAGGATTCGTAGCGGGCGGGGTCGAGCCGCCCTTCCTCGACGGCCTTGCGGATCGCGCAGCCGGCGTCCTTCTCATGGCTGCAATCGGAATATTTGCACTCGCTCGTGAGCTTGGCGACATCTTCGAAGCTACCGCGGAGGGTGAACTCGTCGGTCCACATCTGGATCTCCCGCATGCCGGGGTTGTCGATGAGCATGCCGCCGCTATCGAGAGGGACAAGCTCGCGGCAGGTGGTGGTGTGGCGGCCTTTTCCGGTGGTCTCATTGACCTCGCTGACCCACTGCCAGTCGTCGCCGTAAAGCTGGTTGACCAAGGTGGATTTCCCGACCCCGCTCGAACCTACGATGCACATCGTAATTCCCGGCGCGAGGTGGGAGCGGATCGCCTTGAGACCCTCGCCCTTGAGCGCGGAGGTGATGTGGACAGCGGCATCCGAGGAAAGCGCAGAGATTTCCGCAGCCGCCTGTTTGAGCACTTCCTTGGAAAACAAATCCGACTTATTTAGGAGCACCACCGGCTTCGCGCCGCTCACCTGGATAAGCGTAAGATACCGCTCCATGCGGCGGATGTTGTAATCCGGACCCGCATCGGTAACGACGGTCACGATATCGATGTTTGTGCCAATCACCTGCGCCTGGCTGCTGTTTCCCGGCATCTTGCGGGAAAAAACGGTCCGCCTGGGAAGTTGCGCGCGGATGATGTGCGGTTGGTTTTCGTTCCCTTCCTCGATGGCCACCCAGTCGCCGACAGCGGGCAGATCGGAGTCCACCTCCGCGGCGTTCCAGAGGCGACCACAGAGAATGCAGTTAATTTCCTCACCACCCTCGAAGAAGGCGGAAAAATTGATCGAGGTCTCGCGAATCAGGCGCGCCGGAACCCAGCCTTTTTCGCGATAGGGCGCGAAGGCGGTTTCGAGTTCAGAGGTCCAGCCGAGTTCTTTGAGAGTCATTCCGTGGCGGCAATGTAGGCGAACCCGTGGTCATGATCGAGAACTTCCCGCCACTCCTATTTCAAAGAGAGGAATCAGCGGCGAACGGAAGAGATAGAGCGAATGCGAAAATGGCGAAGAATTTTTTCATGGACTCTCAGTTCTTGGGTTCCACCGCGAAGTCGAAACCGCCGAAATGTCTCGACTCTAGATGCCTCCAGGGTCCTGACAAGCCCATCGGCAAACGAAAAAGGGCGGAGCATCGCTGCCCCGCCCTTTGATACAGGCCATGATACTGACTGAAAATTTTCCTTTGGCTGAAGCGGAATCGGCAGACTCGTTTGGGTTTCTGCCGATGCCGCATCAATGAGGGATCATTTCAGTGAGCGGTATCAGTGATCTCAGACGCGAAATTGCCAGATACCTTCCGTCTCACGATCGCGCCATGCGGGGCGGCGTGCGATGGGATCTTGCAGGGTTCTTACCGTTTTCCGGCCGCCTGCGAAAACGAATGATTCGCAATCGATCATCACCGCATCCAGACCCATGTAATATACGTCATGCAGGGAGTTTACGGACTCCGGGCCGAAGGCGTCGCTCAGGTGCTCGGTGAGAAGCGCGGCTTCTTTCCTGCCCAGGAAGAGGAATGCGGGAGTCTCTCCGTTGGCGCACTTAGAGCGGATCAACGCGGAAACTCCACCCGTATCCCAGGATTTATCCATGGTCAGTTCTGATTTCACCGATGCCACATCCGGCATCGGTCTTTGGTGTTCAATATTCATATCAGGGTGTGGTTTATACTCAGTTCAGTTTTAGCATGCCATGTGCCACTAGCGGTGGTGTCCCGAGTGCCATATGAAGCTTCTGTTATTACGCCGTTCCAAAACAGCGCCTTTCACGAAAGCGAAATAAAAAAGACGTTTTCCACCCCTGATTTCAAGCAGTGCGAAGTGACGTAGCCGTCACCGTGTCGCGCCTATGGATTCCACTCCGCCTGCCGCAGTTTTTGAAGGCGCGCAACCACATCGGGATTCGCCTCAGCAAGGTTGGTTTTCTCCAAGGGATCAGCCTTGAGATCGAACAACGCGATCTTGTCCGGGACGCCGGAGAAAGAACGGTCGGGTTTCACCGGACCGGGGACGATGAGTTTCCACCAGCCATCGACCACGACATGTGAGATCAGACTTTTTTCGGGAGCGGCGAGGTCGGCCATATCGTGGGTGTAGGCCTCGACAAAAACAGTGGAACGCTTTTTCAGCGCTTCACGGTCGGTCAGGTTGAGGCCTGGGAGGTCGCCGGGGTTCTTGGCTCCGGTGAGGTCGAGAATGGTCGAAGTGAAATCGGTGATGTGCGCGAGTGTTTCATCGTCGCGTGCCGGCTCGACCTTTCCGGGCCAGCGCACGAACATCGGAGTGCGGACTCCCAGCTCGTAGGGAGAGAGTTTTGCGCGGTCGCGCTTGTGGGCGAATTCCGCATCCCAGCCATTGTCCGCGAGATAGAGGATCACGGTATTTTCCTTGAGACCGTTTTTTTCGAGATATTCATCGAGCTCGCCGCAAGTGTTATCAAACCACTCGCACATCGCGTAATATTTCTCCGCCGCCGGAGTCGGACCCTTACCTTTGTATTTTGCAAAAATCGCCTTCGGCGGATTGTGCGGGGTGTGGGGGAGAAACGGAGCGTGCCAGATGAAGAAAGGCTTATCCTCGGCCTTCGCGGTTTCGATGAAATCGTAGATCGGCTTCATGCCGCTGCGGCCGATTTTAAGACCCGCGTCGCCGTGGCGACCCGCAGTATCGGTCATACCGTGGGTGAAGCCGACGTCGTCATATTTCACGTTCCAGATTTTCCCGGTCTGGAAGGTCAGATATCCGGCATCGGTGACGGCCTTTGGCATGATCACGGAATTGCTGAGAAGCTGCTTCTTGAGCAACTCGCGGTGGCCGGACTTCGAGCGGCCGCCCGAAAGATCGTTTCCAGTGATGCCGTGCTCATGCGGAAGCTTTCCGGTCAGAAGACTCGCCAGCGAGGGCGAGCAGACCGGCATCACATAGCCGCGGGTGTAGAGCAGGCTCTCCTTCGCCATTTTGTCGATATGAGGGGTCTTGATCCTCTCGTGTCCCATGAAGCTGTAGTCAGGGAATCCCTGATCATCAGAAATGATCAGGATCACGTTCGGCTTCTCCGCGCCAACGGCAGACAGGCAGGGCACAACAATCGCGGCGAGCAGTGGGATTAGTTTTTTCATCATCGGGGCGGCACACAATTGCATACGCAGCCGCCCCTGAAAATCTTCATTATTCCCGCTCATATCGGGACTGAAAACCAAATGGTACAACTTAACTCAGCGCCAATCGACTCGAATTTAATACCCAACAATTCCTGCTTGCTCCCCAACTGACGTGTATTCATTGCGACATTGGATGATCTCGCGCTAAGGGCAGCTCGAGCCTTCGAAAGCTCAACCGCCACTGCGGAAGCTCATCCGCCACTGCGGAAGCTCATCCGCCACTGCGGAAGCTCATCCGCCACTGCGGAAGCTCAATTCCCTCTTCGGAACTTCTGGATACCATCGGCGATGCCCCTAGCAATCGCATCGCGGAACCATGCAGTCTTCATGCGGTTGCGCTCGTTGGAGTTGCTGACAAAGCCACCCTCCACAAGGATGGAAGGGAGCTTGCAACGCCGGATCACGTAGTAGCGCGCGTATTTTACTTTACGGTCAACCACCTTGACTCGGCTCATCACTCCGCGGTGCACATTCTGGGCGAGCTTGTAGCTTTGCTTGCTGTTATAGAATGTCTCGATCCCGCTGACATGTTGCTTCCAAGTGTAGTTGAAGTGGATACTGACGTAGATCGCGTTTTTGTATTTGTTGGCTACGGTCATCCGACCCGGAAGGGAGATGAAATAATCGCTGCGACGGGTCAAAACCGTGTTGTATCCCATCTTCTTAAGGTGGGACTCAAGGCGGATCGAGGTATCGAGGGCTAGGTGCTTCTCGTAGACGCGTCCCCATTGGCCGCCCTTGTCGTGGCCGCCATGACCGGGATCGATGATCACGGTGCGGAACTTGTACGCGCTGGCGGATACGGAAAAGATCAGCCCGAGGAAGATTGCGGTGAAAAGCGTCTTCATGATTGGTTTAATTTCAGAGAATATAAAGATTTATTGATGAATTTTGGAAATTGTAAAGACAAATCGGAAAGTTTCGGCTTGCGTCGGACGGCCTCATTCGAAGGAGACATCGGGGCGATCAGACGCCTTTCTGATCTTCTTCCTCTCTTCTTCGGCGACCTTCGGGTCGTACAGAACGCTGTTCACCACGTTCACAGAACCGTCGCCGTAGGCCATCAGGACGGGATCACCCTGGGCGGCGCGCTGATGGATGTCCCGCGCCACCAGTTTCGCATCAGCGCTGACTTGGCAATGCACCCACATGGAAGGAGTGGCGAGAAACATCACGTGCATCCGCTGGCTACCATCGAGCGTGACCATAGGCTTGCGCAACATGAGCGCGTCGCCGAGCAGGAAAGTCCGGATCGGGACGCCTGTGCGGCCGTCGATCACCTGGGCATAGAGCTGCGATTTCTGCCCGTTCGAGAACGTCAGCAGCTTAATCTCACGGGTTCCGGTGCCTAGATCATTTTTCACCCCGATTTTCTGTGCCCAATAAGTGCGTCCCGGATTTAGATTAAACAGAACCCTGTTCGTGGAAGAACCCTGAATCCCGCCGATTGGATCTCTCACCACCGCAGAAACCGCAAAGTTTCCCTGACTGGTGAGCAGGAAAAACTCGGTGAGGTCGACCTGCTTTGCGAGGGATTCGCCTACCTTGATCTTCATCGCGCCGAATACGTTGAGCTTGCGAGTGGTGACCGGGTTGCCGTTGGACTTCGTGACCACAAAAGCAAGCCAAGGAAGCTGACGGGTCGATGACAGAGTCAGTTCGCGGCCGCTGTGGTTGGTGACAATGATCTCGGCGATCACTGGCTCACCCGCGAGAAAGGTCTTCTTGTTCAGGCTCAGTGAAGTCGCCAACTGCCCCTGCACCGCCGCAAGCGGGCAGAGAAACAACACGGCGAGTATCAGTGAACGGATCATATAAGGCGGAACGGTAACCGACCCAACGCGGCAGTCAACCTAACGAAACGATTTCCTGCGCTCGCTCGGAAATCAGTTTTTCTGGTCGCGTTGCCCAAGGGGGCGCACCCAGAAGTTCCGATACTCGACGGGATCCCCATGGAACTGCAGACGGATCGGGCCGGTTTCGGGGTGCTCCGCTGGGTATTCCGAAAGTTTCTTGTGGCCGGAGGGGCCGCTGAAAGCCTCACGGTGCTGAACGACCACCCCGTTGTGAACCACCGTCACCATTGCAGGTGCCTTCAATTTCCCGTCCTCGTAAACGGGTGGTTCGAAGGTAATGTCGTAGCTGTTCCACTCACCCTGCGGCGATGTGGCGTTTACGATGGGCGGCTGCTGCCCGTAGAGCGAGGCGGCTTGGCCGTCCGGATAGGTCTTGTTGCCGTTGCTCTGAAGAACTTGGATCTCATACTTGCCCATCAGGAAACAGCCGCTGTTGCCACCGCCTTGGCCGTTCACTTTCCTGCCTGCTGGGATTTTCCACTCGAAATGCAGCTGAACCGCCCCGAACTCGTCCTTCGTCACGAGATCGGTGCCCTTGGCCACCATAGCTCCGCCCTTAATCTCCCAGGTTGGCTCGCCCTTTCGGGAAGTCCATGCATCCAGAGTGCTGCCGTCGAAAAGCACCTTGGCATCCGAGGGCGGCTTCACCACCACCACCCCCGCTGTCTCGATGATTCTCGGCTGCGGCCTTTCGCCATCATGCACGTGATACGGCGTGCCCGGGATGATCGGGGTGTCCTGATATCCGAGCCCCTCCGCGTAGAGACCGCTCGCACCGATCATTGCGCCACTCAAAACGGCGAATGTCTGGTTTTTCATACGCGAATATAACCGCCTTCTGACGCCAGAACTTTCAAGAGAAATCTCTCCGGGCACGAATGCTGGTTGCCGGGTCCGGTTATCCGTGGAAAAGTTCGCGCAAGCCATGGCCACCTTCACCGCCACATCGCCGAGCAATAACCAATTCCCTTTCGATCTCGTCCGGCCGGATCTGGAGAAAGTCGAAATCGCGATCCGCGCCCAGGTGCGAGATTTCGATTCGGCCGTCGAGCCCTACATCGCATACATCTGCAATACATCGGGGAAACGAATCCGCCCCGCCCTCGCAATACTCGTCGGTGGCGCTGCCGGAGGCGTCGGCGAGGATCATCGGAAAATCGGCGTGATCCTTGAGCTGATCCACATGGCCACCCTAGTTCACGACGACATCATCGACGGGGCCACCGCACGCCGCTCCATGCCGACCGCAAACTCAAAATGGGGCAACGCCCTCGCGGTTCTTCTTGGCGACGCGCTTTTCTCCCATGCCCTCACCCTGGCCACCGATTTTAACTCGATCGAGATCTGCCGCAAAGTCGGCAACGCCGCGCGCGAAGTTTGCCAGGGCGAAATTATCCAGACCCAGCGGCGCTTCGATCTCACTCTCTCAAAAGAAGATTATTTCCGAGTCATCGAGATGAAGACCGGTGCCCTGTTCGCCGCGGCCACCGGGCTTGCGGCAGCGGTATCTGGCCTCAGTAAGGACGACGAGGCCGCCCTCGCCGCCTACGGCATGAAGCTCGGCACCGCTTACCAGATCTACGATGACTGCCTCGATCTCGTCGGCTCGGAGGAGGTGGTGGGGAAAACCCTCGGCACAGACCTCGCCAAGGGCAAGCTCACCCTACCCATCCTCAATCTCCTGGAATCGGCCTCCGAAAGCCAGCGCGGCATCATCACCCGCCGCATACTCGAACAGCAAGAGCTGGATCTTCCGGTTCTCGTCGGGATCGCCGAATACGAGGGAGCCATCGAAAGAGCCGTCGATACGGCGCTAGGACTGGTTGCAGGCTGCCGGGAGGATCTCGAAGTGCTCGCCCCTTCGGAATACAGGGACGCACTCACCCAGATCACCCGTTTCCTGGAGACGCTGCTCCGGAAATGCCTGAACTGATCAGGCCGTTTTGCGGGTGTCCTTCTTGTCGTGATGGAGGAAATGCTCCCAGCTCTCGTCGCCAAGGCCGTTTTCCCGCAGTCCGTAGAGCGGCCTCCAGCGCGGCGCAAAAGGCTTTTCTGCTGGATGCATATTCGCCTCATGCGGCAGCTTGTTCGATTTCCTCGTGTTGCACTTCACGCATGAGGTTACGATATTCTCCCAGGTGGTCTTGCCTCCCTTGTCGCGCGGGATGACGTGGTCGAGGTTCAGCTTGGTCTCGGGCAGAACCTTGACGCAATACTGGCAGGTGAACTTGTCGCGCAGGAAAACGTTGAGGCGGGTGAACTTCACTTCCACCCGGGGCAGGCGGTCGTAGATCGCCAGCACGATGATCTTGGGCACGCCCAGCGCAAGCCGAACGCTGTGGATCATCTCCTCACCCAGCATCCTCTTCGAGTAACCGATCCATGAACCCAGATCGTGAGTGATGAACTTTTCCTCACCCTCCACCTGCACCACCTGAGCGTGTCCGAGACAGAGAAGATGCACCGCCCGCCTGGCGGAGCAGGTATGCACCGGCTGCCAGAAGCGGTTCAAAACAAGTACAGGCAATTCAAGGGGAGCATCCATATCCTTTCCCAGTAAACGGAGGCAAGCTAACAAATCAACGCCCCCGGGCAACCGAAAAGGAGCACAAAATGCAGCACCTTATGGAGCGTGGCTTTTTAAGCAGCTTCCCTGTGCTCTCGCATCCACTGCAATCCTCACATAATAGCGATCCGCAAGACAGCAGCTTGCAGAGCCGTGCCCGAACCAAAAAAGCCGGTGTCCTTTCGGACACCGGCTTTGTGAATCGTTGAGGATTCGGGCGATTTGCCCGGATTCCTTATGCGAGTGGTGTAGTAACTTCCTCGACCGGGCCGTTGGCTTGCGCCTCGTTTGCCTTCTCTTCGCGGAGCCAGGCGCGGCGTGACATCTTCACGCGGCCTTTTTCGTCAACACCGAGGCATTTCGCGGTGAGCATGTCGCCGCGCTTGACGACATCTTCCACTTTCTCGACGCGGCCTTCGGCCAGCTCGGAGATGTGGACGAGTCCGTCTTTGCCAGGAAGCACTTCCATGAAGGCACCGAATGCGGTGACCGAAACGACGCGACCTGTGTAGATGTTGCCGACTTCGATTTCCTGGAACATGCGATCGATCATTTCTTTCGCACGCTCGAGACCTACTTGCTTGGAAGCGTAGATGTGGACGGTGCCGTCATCTTCGATGTTCAGCTCTGCGCCGGACTCAGCCTGGATGGCTTTGATGTTCTTGCCGCCAGGTCCAATGAGTTCGCCGATGCGATCCTGCGGGATTTTGACGGAAACGATGCGTGGCGCGTGTGCGCTGAGCTCTTTCGGATCGGTGATCGACTCGGCCATCTTGTCGATGACTTTGGTGCGGCCGTCCTTGGCGATCTTGATCGCTTCTTCGAGCATCGCAAGCGGGAGACCGGGAAGCTTGAGGTCAAGCTGGTAACCGGTGACACCCTCGCTGGTGCCACAGAGTTTGAAGTCCATGTCGCCGTAGAAATCCTCGGAACCAATGATGTCCAGGAGCATTTTGTAGGATCCCATGGAGCCGTCGTCTTTGCCTTCAGTAACGAGGCCGACGGAGATTCCACCGACAGGGCGGATGAGCGGAACACCGGCATCAAGCAGAGCCATGGTGCCTGCACAAACGGAGGCCATCGAGGTGGAGCCGTTGGATTCCATCACTTCGGAGGAAACGCGCATTGCGTATGGGAAAACATCTTCGGCAGGAATCACCGGCTCGATCGAGCGCTCGGCAAGTGAGCCGTGGCCGATTTCGCGACGGTTGATACCACCCATACGTCCGCATTCGCCGACGGAGAATGGAGGGAAGTTGTAGTGGAGGATGAAGCGCTTCTCGTCTTGGCCACCTGCGTAGTTATCGAAATGTTGCTTTTCGTCAGCTGGTGCGAGGGTGGCTATGCCGAGTGCTTGGGTTTCACCACGGGAGAAAATCGCGGATCCATGAACGCGTGGAAGCGTGCCGACTTCGCCGTAGAGTTCGCGGAGATCGCCGATCTGACGGCCGTCTGCGCGGACACCTTTTTCCATGATGGAAATACGGAACGCCTTTTTCTGAAGGTATTCGAAGGCTTGCTCGACATCGAAGTCGGTCGCCTCAGGAGCACGCTCCTTGATGGCTGTCTCAACTTCTTTGCGGAGTGCACCGACTTTCTTGGCACGCTCGGTTTTGGAAGCTGCGTAGATGGCTGCCTCGATGCGGTCACCTGCGATCTCGTAAGCGATCTCGAGGAGGTTTTCCTTGGCGAGCGTGAGTTCGTAGTCGCGCTTCGCCTTGCCGCATTTTGCGACGAGTTCCTCCTGAGCTTCTACAAGTTTGGTTACTGCCTCTTGGGCGAAATACAGGGCTTTGACGAATTCCTCTTCGGGAAGCTCGTTGGCTTGCCCTTCGATCATGATCACGTCTTTTTTGTTGCCGACGTAGATCAGGTCGAGATCGCTGTCTTCACGCTGGTCGTGGGTCGGGTTGATGACGAAGTTGCCATCAACGCGGCCAACACGCACCGCACCGATCGGACCGGCGAAGGGGATGTCGGAAAGAGCGAGGGCGGCGGAAGCGCCGTTCATCGAGAGAACATCGGAATCGTTGATGCCGTCCGCGCTGAGGAGGATGGCGACGATTTGTGTTTCGTAGAGATAGCCTTTCGGGAAGAGCGGACGCAGTGGGCGATCCGTCATGCGGCAAGTAAGGATTTCCTTCTCGGTAGGGCGGCCTTCGCGCTTGAAGTAGCCACCTGGGAAGACACCAGCTGCGGTGGCTTTCTCCTTATATTCTACGGAAAGTGGGAACCAGGTCTGGCCCGGGCGCACTTTGGTTTGGGAAACGGCGGTGACGAGGATGATGGTTTCCCCGCAGCGGACGGTAACTGCACCGTCTGCAAGTTTGGCAAGTTTGCCGGTTTCGATCGTGATCGGATTTGGTCCGATATCAATCGTTGTGGATTGGATGTTCATTTTTGTTTGTTCTTCTTTTTTAACGTCAAAGCCGGGCAGCCCTATGCCACCCTAGCTATCTGGGTTTCCGAGAAATTTCCCGAGGGGGCGATCAAATCGCTTGCCCTTTTTGCAAGACAGCCACAGGAGATGATCCCGTGGCTGCTGTTGCGAAATTGGTTTTTTAGCGGCGGAGTCCGAGGTCTCCGATGAGCTTCACGTAGTTCTCATCGCTCTTGCCCTTGACGTAATCAAGCAGCTTGCGGCGCTGGGATACCATTTTCAGGAGCCCACGGCGTGAGGCAAAATCCTTCTTGTGGATGAGCAGATGCTCGGTGAGTTCGAAAATCCGCTTGGTCAGCAATGCCACCTGATAAGTTGCGCTGCCGGTGTCTCCTTCGTGGGCTTTATACGACTTGAGGTCGATTTCTTGTCTTTCTGCTTTTACGCTCATTTTAGTAAGGGATAGAGCCAGCGTTCATCGCCGACCCGTCCTAAGAGGCGGAATGAAGCGGGGAAAGGGCGGAATTGCAAGGATTTTCCGAGAGTCGAGAATTCAAGGAGCCTACGGTAGGAAGACGATCCATTGTAAATGGAGAAGAGGAACCACGGATGCACCCAAGGGGCATCCGCATCATCCTTGATTGAATTTCTTCAAATCTAGATGCCCTGCTCGCGGAAGAAGAGACGGATTGACGTAAACCCATATTCCCGTATCATTGTGCAATGAAAACAACCATCGACATCCCGGAGCCGCTTTACCGGAAGGTTAAAATTCGTGCGGCCGAAACCGGCACCACCCTGAAGCAAATTGTGCTCACCTCGTTGACCAAAGAACTGGAGGCTAGCGACGCAACCTCGACGGACGGGCAATCGTTCATGGAGAGGCGCAAGCTGCGACCCGGCTATGAGGCAGCTTTGAAAGCGGGTGCATTCTCCGGAGGAACCGATTCCACGGTGATCATATCCGAAGACCGCAGCTCCCGGGAAGATGCTCTACGTTGATACCACTTACCTTTTTCGCGTGTATTCCACCGAACCGGGGCATGAAGCAGTCAAAGCCCTGCTCCCACAAACTGACCGTTTGGCGGTTGCCTGGCATGGGCGGGCGGAGTTTGCCTCCATCCTGCTCCGCAAACGCAGGGAGGGTTCGGATTCCCCGGAACAACTTGCAAGTCTGACTGATCAGTTCCAGAGCGATTGCCGCATGGGATTCATCGAATTCCTCCCTCTGACGGAAGGTGTGATGACACGCTTGGAAACCGTCCTCGCCTCCGCGCCCGCCACCACCAACATCCGTGCCGCCGATGCACTTCACCTCGCATGTGCAGCGGAGCATGGCTTCACGGAAGTATACTCGAACGACCGCCTATTCCTCGCCGCCGCACCGTTGTTCGGGTTGACGGGGGTGAATGTGATCCAGTGATCACATTTGGCATGATTCCATGATCGATCCAAAAGCCTTACCAGCTCCTCACCACCCATATAGCGATACAATTGGGGACGAAAAGACATTCCCCCTGTTCCCTGCGAATTGGATTAATCCTTGAGCAAGAATCGCACGCGACGAAGATATTATTTCTCTAATCATTCCCATGAGCGAAACCTGCCCTTCCAAAAAATCCGGAAAACTGCGGTTCGTGATCTGGGCGGCGGCTATCGTAATGGTCTTTGCCGGACTCACCACCCCGATGGTGTTACGATCGCGCAAAGATCCGCTTATGGGTCAGTTTTTTTATCTGAATCTTTGCGGCACGATGTTGTGGGGTTTCGCCTCCGCCAACGATGGCAGACTTCCAAAAGATCTCGAAGAACTCGCCACATACCTCGGTTCAGAATCCAGATACCTAGCGCAATACAACAGTCCGAAAACCGGAGTGCTTGCGGACTGGTTGTATTTTTCCGGATTCGATTCCTCGGACCGTGCGGACACCATCGTGATGGCGTCTCCTGTGGCTATCACCAAGGCGGATGGGACGATGTATGTAAAAGGAGGTGCTTCCCGTATGGTCCTGACTCTCAATGGAAGAACCGCCATTTTAAAAGAAGCCGATTACCTGGAATGCATCGCCCAGTAGAGCCGGGATTCATGGAGAAACCCTGAACACGGAAAGCTAGACGATCCATGGGGTTTCCTTTCAAATCCCGCATGGGCTCATCCCGAAATTCCAAAGCCTTCCACTACGCCATCCGATAAAGAACTCCGGAAACTGCTCTATGCCCTGAAGATCGGCACTTCGGATGCTGCGGATAAACTCGTGGAAATTGGAACAGCTTCGCCGGAAATCGTTCCCGCCATGCTGGAGTCCCTGGGCGATTCCGAAGCCGGATACCATTGCGCGAAGGGAACATCTACCGGGAGATCCACGAGATGGTTCAGGAGGAGGTCGTCCTGGATCGGGATCTCGCCATGATGGGCTTGCTTGCGCGTATCGGCATCAAGAAGGGGGAACCTTTCAAGCCAGACGCGAAGTTGCAGGCCACCTTTGATAAGGCCGGTCCCGAAGCACTCGAGTACATGATCGATCAATACCACCGCGTCCTGAATCCTTTCATTTACGAGGGCAAGAAATGGTCGGCCTTGGTACCCAACGGTTCGAGAGAGACGGAGTGGCGCTACGAATTTCCTTCCTACTACGACTATCACGCCAAGGGTGCGCTTTTTTACGCGATCATCACCAGCGTGAAGAACTACGGCAGCGCGACCTACTACCTCGACATTGCGGAAACTGAGGACGGCGAGTGGCTGGACGGTGGCAAGAACTACAAGCTGGTGATGCCGGCCAAGGTGCCTGTTCGGGATTTTTGGGCCGTCACGACCTATGATCTGGTGACCGCGTCCTACATCCGCAACATGGACAAGAGCAGCATCGACTCCAACATGAAGGACGTCGTGAAGAATTCCGATGGTTCGGTGGACATCTACTTCGGACCGAAGGCACCGAAAGGTCACGAGAGCAACTGGCTCCCCACCGATCCGAAGCGGCGCTTCTTCCTGCTCGGCCGCTTCTACGGACCGGAGCCTGCCATCCTAGACGGCAGCTTTATCCTCAACAATGTTGAGCTGTTGAAGTGAGCGAATTCCCCGAAAAAAATCCAACACTCTATCGAAAATAATGAAAGCAGCATGAATACTAAGCACCTCCCTAGTAGTGACCCTACTAGCGGCCGGAATTTTTGAAGTGGCCCCGGGAAACGGAGCCACTTCAATCGGGTCATTCCGTAAATCTTAATTACTGGTGCCAAGTAAAAATGAATGGAATCCACTTTTGTCCTACACCCCACAGAGAAAAACTGATTTAATGATTTTATGAAAAAAATAAATAATCTAGCAAATCGATGCATCGGTGCCCTCGCCGTGCTCAGTGCGGGATCTGCGATGGCGCAGATCAAGCCGGTCACCCCTTCACCGGAAAAAATTTATCCAGGGAAGACCTACTCTCCCTACGCCCAACGCAGTTTCCCCAGTCATGTCTGGTGGGGTGACTCCCATCTGCATACTGGCAATTCACTCGATGCCGGCCTCTTCGGCAACACAGTGGGTCTGGACGATGCCTATCGCCTTGCACGCGGTGGAGAAATCAAGGCTTCGACCGGGCTGCCGATCAAACTTTCGAGACCACTGGACTGGCTGATCATCACGGATCACACCGACCTCATGGGCATCGCCGCCGATATCCAAAAGGGTGCGCCGACCGTCATGGCCGATCCAAAGGGAAAAGAATGGGCCGAGGCTTTTCAGAAGGGCGGTCGTGAAGCTGGTGAGGCCGCCTTCGATCTGATCACCAATTTCGCACAGGGGACTCTGCCGAAGGCATTGCTCGAGGCCTACAGTCCTGGGTCGGAGGTCTTCAACGGAGTTTGGGAGGACAACATCCAAAAGGCCGAGAACTACAACGAGCCAGGCCGCTTCACGGCCTTCATTGGCTTCGAGTGGACCTCGGTGCCGAAGGGCTTTAACCTACACCGCAATGTCATTTTGCGAGACGGCGGCCCCCGTGCCCGCCAAGTCCTGCCGCTGACGACCCAACCGCCCGTAGGCACCACCGATCCGCTGGATCTTTACAAGTGGCTTGAGGATTACGAGAGCAAGACCGGCGGCAAAGCCTTCGCCTTCTCCCACAATGGCAACCTCTCCAATGGTTGGATGTTCCCGACCGAGAAGACCTACGCTGGTGGAGTGGTCGATGAGAACTACGTCAAGCTCCGCGCCAAGTGGGAGCCACACTATGAAATCACCCAAATCAAGGGCGACGGCGAAGCGCATCCCTTGCTCTCACCTGAGGATCCGTTTGCTGATTACGAGAACTGGGACGTGGGCAACCTCGATCTGACCGAGCTCAAGAAGCCTGAGATGCTTAAAGGAGAATACGGGCGTGAAGCACTCAAGCAGGGTCTACTGCTTGAGAAAAAGCTAGGTTACAACCCCTACAAGTTTGGCTTTGGCGGAGCCACCGACAGCCACACCTCCTTGCCCACGGCGGAGGAAGACAATTTCTTCGGAAAATCGACCAGTGTGGAGCCTTCGAAAGACCGCGTGAATCATCCCTTCATCGAGTCCAAACTCGGCAAGATCGAAGGCTACAAACTCGTCGCCTCGGGCTACACTGGGATCTGGGCTGAAGAAAATACCCGGGCCTCGCTCTTCGACGCCATGCAGCGTCGCGAAACCTACGGCACCACCGGCCCCCGCATGCGGGTTCGCTTCTTTGGTGGTTGGGATTACACCGACAACGACCTGCGTTCACGCGCCCCGGCCTTCAAAGGCTATGAGAAAGGTGTCCCAATGGGTGGCGATATGCGGGCAGCTGATGGAAAAAAAGCACCGAACTTCATGATCTACGCCCTCCGCGACCCGATCGGTGCAAATCTCGACCGTCTCCAGGTCGTGAAAGGCTGGCTCGATACTGCCGGGAAACTGCATGAGAAAGTCTACGATGTCGCCGTATCCGGCGACCGTAAAATCGAAGCCGGAATCTGCAAGACTCCGGTCGGAAATACGGTCGATGAAGAAGCCGCCAACTGGACCAATACGATTGGTGCCTCAGAACTGGCCACCGTCTGGACGGATCCCGATTTCGATGCGAAGGAATCGGCCTTCTACTACGTCCGGGTTCTGGAAATCCCTACTCCTCGATGGGTCCTCTACGACAAGGTTCGCCTTGGCGCCGAGATTCCAAAGGAAGCGAAGCTGATCGGCCAGGAGCGGGCTTACACCTCCCCAATCTGGTACACTCCGTAATTCCTCTGCCGTCACAAGCTGATCCGTGCATTTGAAAAGCGACCGAGGAATCGTCGAAATCAAAGAACGGGATAGGCCATTAGCTTCTGCTATTCGCTCACCAGCGATGGCCATGCAAATGAAATTCCTGTTCCTCGCCGTCTTCTTGTTCACTGGATTTTATCCGGTGGGCGAAGCGTGTCAGATCTGTATTCCTTTCCCGGAGAGATCTGCGGCCGATGATCTGTTTGACGCGGATGTGGTCGTCCTTGCGCGGGAGGATCCAGAGCGGCCATTCCACTTCTATGCCGTGGAAGTTCTTAAAGGAACGCCGGGCACGGAAAAGATCGATCTATTTCTCGACAGTACCTCTCGACGGACCCTCGGGCTCTTCCCCGAGCGTTCTATTGTGTTGGCGAAGGGGGGCAGTGAGAGCCCAGAGGGCTGGCTCCGTATCGGCATGGCTGATGAGGCCTTCGGCTCATTGGTCCGCGAACTGTTGGATTCCGCGGCCGCTTGGGAGAAGCAACCAGGACTGCGGGTCGAGTTCTTCGGTAAGCTTCTCGGGCACGAGGATGCGCAAATCAGTCGTCTGGCCCATCTGGAAGTCGCCGGCGCCTCCTACCGTGAGATCAAGGGACTGAAAAACGTCCTGCCGCGGAAGGAAATCCATGCCTTCCTCAAAAATTTCCGATACGTCGAATGGCACGCCCTCTACATCCTTCTGCTGGCGCAAAGCGGAGACCCTGCGGATCGCGAGTTCATCTCGGATGCCTTTCACTCGGCAGTGCGCTTCAAGAGCACTCTCAGCCTCGGAGCATGGACTACGGCTTTCATCGAACTCGAAGAAGAGAAGGCGATCGAATTTATCGAGACCGAGTATTTCCGAAATAGCGGGCACAGCCCTGCGGAACTGCGGGAAGTGGCGATGGCGCTGTCAGTCCATGGCACCAACGGGCATACCCACCTTCGTGACCGTATCGTTGCCAGCTATAAGACCATGCTCGCGAAATACCCCGCCATGACACCGGATGTCGCTAAGGATCTCATCGCCTGGAAACGAACCGAACTAACAAGTGAGGTTGCCAACTATCTGGCGGCCCACCAGTTCGAGCTTGATCTACCGACTGCACTGGGGCTGATGGCCTACAGTCGAAAGGCACAGCCAGCCAACGATCATGCCGACAGACTCGAGAAATAGACTGACGACAAATTCGCTGACTATCACTCTCATTTTTACTACTGAACACCCGCAATGACCCGAGTTTTAAAAGAACCTCTCATCCATTTCCTCGTCCTCGGAGGTGCCCTCTTCGCCCTCTTCAATGTCCTCGGCGGTGACGGGGAACTCGCGCCAGACGGTTCCCAGTCACAAGAAGGGGCCGCTCCCAGAAAAATATCCAAGCAAATCGTCGTGAGCAGCGGTCGGATCGAAAGTCTCGTTGCCCAGTTTTCAAAGACCTGGCAGCGGGCGCCGACGGAGCAGGAGCAACAGGGCTTGATCGACGAGTTCGTCCGCGAAGAGGTGATGTATCGCCAGGCACTCAAACTTGAACTTGATCGGGACGATCCAATGGTCAGGCGTCGCATGCGGCAGAAGCTGGAGTTTTTCACCGAGGACATCCTTACCTTGGCCAAGCCAACCGACGAAGCGCTCGCCGCCTACCTCGAAGCGAACCCCGATCCCTATCGGCAGGATTCAAAATTCACGTTCAAGCAGGTTTACCTGAATACCCAGAATCGTGCCGAAACCATCGAGGCCGACGTCTCATCGCTGTTGGCTGAGCTACGCGCTGCGGGTGCCTCCGCGGATATCCGGGAAGCAGGAGATCGGCTGATGTTGGAACAGGAGTTTCAAGCCACCAGCCAATTTGAGATCGAGAGACTCTTCGGTCAGGAGTTCGCCAAGGGGCTCCCCTCAGTGGAAACAGGAAGCTGGCAGGGGCCGGTTCGATCTGGATTTGGAGTTCATCTCGTCTTCATCAGTGAACGGATCGATGGCCGCTTACCTCCCCTCAGTGAAGTTCGAGAAGCTGTCGCGCGCGACTGGAGTAACGCGAAGCGCGAGGAAAGCAACGAGGCTATCTACGAAAATTGGCGGGCAGAATACGAGGTCAGCATCGAGGAAGCCTCCACACCCAAGGAGGACCCGAAGAAATGAGACAGATCCTTATCATCGGAATGCTCTTCTTTCTGGCCGGCTCCCAAGTGCGAGCCGATGAGATGCGGCCGGCCTATCTGGAAGTTCGCGAGACCGCGAAGGATACCTTTGAGGTGGTTCTCAAAGTCCCTGCCGCCGGACCGAACAAACGTCAGCCGCTCTATGCGCGATTTCCTGACGACTGCAAAATCTTGACGCCGGCGAACGTGACCTACACAGGCACGGCCTTTGTAGAGCGCTCAACTATCACCCGCAAAGGGGGACTGGCGGGGACCGAAATATCCATTGAGGGGCTGACCAAAACTTCTACCGACGCCCTTGTCCGTGTTCAGAATCTGGCAGGTAACAGCCAGACCTACAGGCTTTCGCCATCCACTCCCTCCATGCTTGTCACGGCGGCTCCCAGCTCGACGCAGATCGCCAAGACCTACACAGTTTTGGGAATCCAGCACATCCTCGAGGGTTTCGATCACCTCCTTTTCGTGCTCTGCCTGATGCTGGTCGCGGGGATCAACCGCAAGCTCTTCATCACCATTACCGGATTCACCGTCGCGCACTCGATCACTCTCGCCTTGTCAACTTTGGGCCTGGTCACCATCCCGCTTCCTCCGGTCGAGGCAGTGATCGCCCTGAGTATCGTCTTCCTCGCGACCGAGATCCTCCGTGGCAACCGCACCGGCCTCACCTATCGCTATCCGGTGGCCGTCTCCATGTCCTTCGGATTACTCCACGGCTTCGGATTCGCCGCAGTGCTCGGTGAAATCGGCCTGCCCGAAGAGGAAGTCGCCACCTCCCTGCTGTTCTTCAACGTGGGGGTGGAGATCGGCCAGCTTCTGTTCATTGCCGTCCTGCTCGTCTTGGCAGGCATCGTCGGAGTGCTGTGGAAGAAAGTCGCTCGCCGCCCGTTGGCTCCAGCCCTCTGGCAACCAGCTACGGCGTATGCCGTCGGAATCATCGCGACCTACTGGACCATCGAGCGGATTGCCAGCTTCTAAATCGTTTCTGTGACGGCCTCGTCGATGAATCCGATCGCCTGATCGGTGAAATCATCAGTCACGTAGAGGTCGTCCGGCGGCTCGATACGGTGGCGGTTCAGGTAAAAGCCACGGTCAGAAGGGTTCAGCCCCTGCCCTGCCCCGACGTGCCATTTCCCGGTCATTAGAGACGTGTAACCTGCGGGTCTGAGAACTTCAGCAAGGTGGCGCAGTCCCGATTGAGCTTCCCCCGGTAGCCGGGCTTGCCCTCATCCTTCGTCATCGCCCCGACTCCTGCCTGGTGAGAATACAAGCCGGTGAGCAACGCTGCGCGCGTCGGACAGCAGCGGGAGGTATTGTAGAAATTCGTAAAACGCAGGCCGTTGACGGCGAGAGCATCGAGATTTGGAGTCTCGATCTCCGAGCCGTAGCATCCGAGATCAGAGTAGCCCATGTCGTCTGCGAGGATGACGATGATATTCGGCTTGTCCGCGGCAACGAGCGGAAGGGCGGCGAGGAGAAGGGAAAAGAATATTTCCATACCGAGTTTCACTTTGCCGACTTCTTCAGCTTGGCGAAACGGGTGCGCATTTCCGCAAGACGCTCGGCCTGTGCGGGATCCTTAACGAGATCGTTCTCCTCGCGGGGATCCTCGGTGATGTGGAAGAGCTGCTCAACATCGTGCTCCGGCCAGTAGAAATATTTCCAATCTTTCCTCACCAGCGCTTCCGAAGCGGGGATGAAGGTCTTGTCCCTCAGGGTGGCGTGCTCGTAGAAGAACTCTGTGCGCCATTCGGGCTTCTCAGTAGCAAGATACAAAGGGGACATGTCACGACCCTGCATGCGCTTAGGCGCGGTGATGCCTACGGCGGCGAGGATTGTGGGGGCGAGATCCACGCTGAGTGTGAAATTTTCATCCGTCATACCACGGGATTTCTCAGGCATCCGAGGATCGTCGATGAGCAACGGTACCCGGATACTTTCCTGGTGCGGATACCATTTGTCGGCGAGGCCATGCTCGGCGTGGTAGTAACCATTGTCGGTAGTGAAAATGACGAGCGTGTTGTCATAGACTCCCTGCTTCTTAAGCTCGGCGATAATCTTCCCACAGGTGGCATCCACCTCAGTGGCGAGGCGGTAGTAGTTCTTCATCATCTCCTGAAATTTCTCCGGCGTGTCGAAGCGCCAGTGCCAGCGATTGCGGCCTTCGTTTTTCTCATCAATAAAATCCGGAAGACGCTTCCATGATTCCTCGGTCGCGTTGGGCGGGACGGGAATCGGCTTGTCGTTGTAGAGCTTCATGCTCTGCGGTTGAGGGAGAAATTGTTTTGGGTTGGGATCCTCCGCATGGGTGGCGAAGAATGCGACCGTCAAGCAGAACGGTTTGTCCTTCGGGCGCTCGGCGAGGAAGTCGAGCGAATCGTTCTCATTCTTCTGGGTGACGTGGATCCTTTTACCGTCCTCGTCTTTGATCCAGTGCCGACCGTGATAGGAGCGGCCGAAGTCGAACTTCTCGGTGGGAAATTTTCCGTTATGCCATTTGCCAACGTGGCCGATCCAATACCCATTGTCGCGAAGGAGGCCGGGGAAGGTTTCTTCCCACGGAGTTTTGAAAGGCTTGAAGCCCTTGTTCCCATGGCGGGACATCCATTGACCGGTGAAAAGCGTCGCGCGGCTGACACCACAGATCGCGGTGGTTACGCAGTTTTGCGTGAAACGTACACCCTTCGAAGCAAGCGCATCGAGGTTGGGCGTTTTGACAATGGGGTTTCCGGCGCAGCTGAGCGTATCGAAACGCCAGTCATCCGCATAGAGAACCACGACATTTCGTTTTTCGGGAGCGGCGTGGAGACTTGTGGCGAGGGCAAAATACAGGAGGATTCTCATGGCTGAATTCATACGGTGGATTTTTCTATCGCGGAGTTATGGGGAAATGAAGGGGTTTGCAGGAAGCGAAAAAAACATCACGGTGAAAGTGCGATTTTTCTTTCGCCCGCCTTGCCCGTTTCCAAAGGAACGAGACCTGTGAGCGTTTTTCCGCCTGGCTTGTCGATGCCACATTTCACGGTGTACTTGCCATCCGAATACACCCTCGGATGGAAACGGTTCCCTTGGATGCGAACCGTGTAGAGTATCTCATCCGTGTCTTCCGAAACGACCTGGACGACGGGATTCTCGGCGCCTTCGAAAACGAGTTCGGGCAAGAAACCCGCGACCTTGCGACCGTCGTTGCTCTCCATGGGAACCGTGATCGGCCAACCGGGGAACTGCCCCTTCTCGCCGTCTTTCGCATCCGAAAAACGCGGCCAGCACTCGAACCTAATCGTGCGCGCCTTCTTGTTAAAACGCACCACCCCGTAGCCGTCGGCACGCTCCTTCTCGTTCTTCACATTCGGAGGGTTCGCGTAGGCCATCATGGAAATCTTGTTGCCGAGGCCGTCCTTGAAATCCCCGGTCCACGGGAGCGGGCTGCTTTCGACTGGATTCGGTCCGGCTTTTTCGTCAAGCGGATGCCACCAGCGGCCGTAGGTCGTATTCACGAGGGCGGGGCTGGTGAACTCGAAAGGCCCGTCACCGTATTCATCAATCCCCTGTTTCGTGACCACGGCGAGATGCTGATCCCCACAGAGATGCACGGCCCAGCAGCGGCGGATTTCGGAAAGCGCACGTTTCCTGGGCGTCTGCGGCCAGCCGTTGCAATCGAGATCCGCAAGCAAGCGCCCCTTTCTTGAGCCGTGCATGTGCACCGCACCGCAGAATGCCGTCTGAGAGAGCACCGCCTTCATCTCGGCTCCCACCCAATTCTGCCCCCACCCGTGGAGAAATTTTTCTTGCCGCTCTCCGAGAAGTTCCAGCCCCGGGAGATCGATCGATTTTGGGTCGTAGGAAGGATCGACGATGTGATCCGGGCGCGGCCCCATCTCGGGAATATTGCCGAAGGGACCGGTCTTGAATTTACGATCTTCGAGGATAGCGAAATCGATTCCGCCGACTTTAAGGTTCGTGAAATAGACGGTGATCCCACGATCCACAGGATCGGGATCGACAGGATCGGGAAGGCTCCAGGATTGCTGGCGCTGAACCATGTTCACGTAATTCACAGGGTAGAAATAACCGCCGTCAGCCCCATCCCCGCGTTCCGATTTCCTACCACCCGCTCCCCAGAGATTCGGGTGACCGACATCGTGATCATCAGGGATGCAAATGGTCGGACGATCGCGGATGACATCCCGGAACTGCAGGCCGAACTCGATCCAGCCGGCGGTGTGCTCGGTGTGGCGGTAGGTCTGGTCACCGGCAAAATAAAGCAGGTCGGGATGATGCAAAAGCAGATGTTCGACGATCTCCGGGCGCAGTCCCGTGGTGCGACTGGAGTTGCACGACATGTTCGCAATGACGATCTCCTCCTTGTCCTTCGGATCCTTCCGCACGGTGCCTTCGAACATCGCTTCCTTGCCATGCCGGACACGGTATTTCACGTCCTTGGTATCATCCCAGTTTTCGATACGGAAATGCGCACTCCAACCAGGCAGAACGATCTCGGCTTTCGCCTCCTCCTGCCATTTTCCGTCACGTTCGAACTCAAGCCTCGCCTCACGCGCCTCGTCGGGCATCAGCGGGAAAAGCTGGGCGGTCATCTTCAGCACACCGCGATCCGCCGTATATAGTGCGAATGCAACAACCTCGTGGCGGGGCACTTTCATCGGCGGTGGTGCCGACTTTTTCCCTTTCCCTCCCGCGCTCTTCTTCCACCACTCACCCGTCGCCAACGAGTCGAGTTTCGGATAATCCTTGCCGAATGGCACCGGTGATTCGCCGTTGGCGGCGAGAAGGCGAGTCGCCGAACCCTGCCAGAACAGCAACGGAGAGAGTTTGAGGAGAAGTCTTCTGCTGATTTTCATGGTGGGATTCAGGGAACGGATCCGTTGCTGAGCGTGACGTTCTCTCCGGATATCGCAACCATTCGTTAAGCTTCATCCACTGCTTTTTACTTACTCCTAGTAAGTGCCATCGGCATGACGTAGGCTTCGCAGAAGCATTCCCTCCAAATGGAAACCCTCCTCAAACTCTCAGACACCTCCGCACCCAGTAATCTCACAGAAGTTCTGGCTTCCCTCAAAAAAGAACACCTTGATCCCCGGCTCGAATCCAAGGCCTGGGGCGACTGGATCTACCTCGACGGCTACCGCACGGTGATCAGCATCGAGTCGAACAGAGGGCTGAGCTCATCCGCAACGATCGAATACGCGGAGGATGAGGAGGGCGGCGAGTTCGTCCTATGCATACACCGCGCCTTCGCCCGCCTCGGCTGGCACGGAGTGGATGATGATGGCGAATTCCCACTTTAGGAGCCCCTCAGAAATGACCATGCCATTTCCACTTGCTCTCAACTCCGTCATCTGCGTTCAAATTTCCTTCGAGTAGCCCACTATCCGGCATCTTTACGTGCTGGATACCGAAAGAATGTGGCACGTTGAACTTCCACGTGTGGTGCGAGTTCAATTCCATCGTCCTTGCGCTACCGCCATGATAGAGCAGCCACCCCGCGAAGGAGCGCGGCGCTGTCCGGAACCGGGGCGAGATCCTCGTTGATCAGCGAATCATCCCCTGCCCACCGCTTGCTCATGGCACCCTGACTAGGAATTCGCCCTCACCGCCGCTGCCAGCCCATTCACCGCTCCGCACCAGAACCTGCCCTCGGACAGTCACAAAATCGGCGCGACCCTTGATCGCTTTCCCTTCGAAAGCGGAGTAGTCGGTCGCCATCGAATGGGTCGTTACGGAAATTTCACCCCTGAATTCTGGATCCCAGATCACCAGATCCGCATCACTCCCAACTTCGAGCGCACCCTTGCGCGGATACAGTCCGAAGATCTTCGCGGGATTGGTGCTGGCCGTGCGGACGAGCGTCTGAAGATCAATCTTCCCTTCGCAAACACCATCCGTATAGAGAAGCTTCACGCGCTCCTCAACGCTGGGGATGCCGTTCGGGATGAGAGTGAAATCACCGGGCTTACCGGTGGCATTCATACTCGCATCAAGCGCGTTCTCCGGATGCCCCATGCGCTTCTGGGTCTTAAAATCGAATGGCGCATGGTCGGTTCCTACCGTGTCTATCGTACCATCTGCCAGTTTCTCCCACAGGAAATCGCCGTGCTCCTTCGAGCGGATCGGCGGGGACATGACATATTTCGCGCCCTCGAAATTCGGGAGCTCGGCGTAAGAGCTGTCGAGCGTGAGGTAAGAGGCAACGGTCTCGATATGAGCCTTCACACCGCGTGCACGGGCCGCGGTGATCGCCTCCACAGCCGGTATGCAACTGGTGTGAACCACATACACTTCCGCACCCGTCATTTCCGCAAAAGTCATCAGGTGATGGCAGCCCTCGGCCTCGACGGTGACAGGACGGGATGGCTCGTGCCATTCCGGGCCGGTCTTGCCTTCGGAAACGAGTTTCTTCTGCATCTCGGCCACCAGCTCCGCATTTTCGCAATGAGCCGTAACTATAAGGCCACGCTCGGCGGCGAAGGAGAGGGTTTCATACAGCTCGCGGTCATCAATCCCCAGCGCACCTTTGTAGGCGAGAAACACCTTGAGCGATGTGATTCCCTCGTCACGGACGATCGCATCCAGCGATTCCGCTGTCGTTTCGTCGAAACGCGTCACGCCCATGTGAAAGGTGTAGTCGCACGACGAGATCCCGGTGGCGTTACCTTTCCATAGACGGATGGCTTCGACGGGGTCCGCGTTGCGGGCGGGGCAGCACATCTCGATGAGCGTGGTGGTTCCGCCCATCAGCGCGGCCTTGCTCCCGGAGGCGTAATCGTCTTTCGAGACAGTCCCCATGAAAGGCAGGTAAATATGGACATGCGGATCGATGAATCCTGGAAAAAGGTATTTTCCCGTCGCATCGATCACCTCCGCATCCGGAGATGAAAGTCCGGCTCCGATTTCTTTTATTACACCGGCGACGGCAAGAAGATCTCCGATAAAAATCTCATCGGCGGTTACTATCGTGGCGTTTTTTATCAGCAGGGACATGAGTGATTTTAAAGGATGGTATTGGCGGCCATTCGTATTCATTGGCGGTTGGGAAATCTCACTTTGCCCAGATCTCACCATCGCCGAAGCCGAACCAGCGGGTCGTGGTCGTCTTGCGTTGAGTGTAGAATTCCGCGCGAGGGATTGATGCGAAGCGGATTTTGGCACATAAGGAGCTTTGAAGAGCGTTTTACTTACCACTTCATCCGCTCCCAACCCATACAGACTAAGACCCCGACGATGACCGATCCAGCCGAATCTTTGAATCCCCGCAGAGCAATCGAGGAATTGAAGAAACTCCGTGAACTGACCGGTGATGACGACGGCGCCCAGCGTGTCGCATTCACGGAAACATGGGCGAAGGCAAGGAAATGGCTCAGCGAGAAAATGACGGAACTGCCGGTGACGGAAACCACGGACGCTGCGGGAAACACTTGGTTCACCCTACCCGGGGAGTCGGCGAAATCCCTACTCATCGGCGGGCACATCGATTCCGTGCCAAACGGCGGATGGCTCGACGGGTGCCTGAACATCATGGCAGGGGTCGAGATCATGCGCCGCATATGCGCTCAATACAACGGCAGGCCACCGGTGACGATACGGGTGGTCGATTGGGCGGACGAGGAAGGAGCCCGATTTGGGAAAAGCCTCTTCGGCTCCGCCGCCTTTTCAGGAAACATCGATCTCGACGAGGCGCGCGTGCTGAAAGACCGGGACGGAATATCACTGCCCGACGCCGTGGGAAAATTCGGAATTGAATTCGAGAACGTGAAACAGGCGGGAGCCGAACAGGAGAATGCGGCCGCCTACCTTGAGCTTCACATCGAGCAGGGTCCGGTTCTCCTCGATATGGATCTTCCGCTGGCGGTTGTGCAGGGCACGTGTGGAGTCGAGCGCCACGCGATCACTTTCCACGGCCAAGCCGCGCATTCGGGCAGCGCACCGATGGCCCGAAGGAAGGACGCCTTCCTCGCCGCAGCAAGAATGGCACCCGAAATTTACGAAATCACCAATCGCCATGGCGGGGTCTGCACAATCGGCTCATGCAAGACAGAACCTGGCATCGTAACTAGTGTGGTAAAGGAATGCACCATCACCCTCGACCAACGACATCTCGACGCCGGCTCCCTCGCCAGCATGTTGGCTGAGGCGAAATCCGCCAGCGAACGCTACGCGGCGGAGGGAAATGTAACGGTCTCATGGGAACGTCTGTGGCAGATCGAGCCGGTTCCATTCGACGACGAACTCATCGCCTTCTGCGACGAGGCCATTGTGGAAACTTGTGGAACCTCACACCAGATGCCCTCCGGACCGCTCCACGATGCGGCGGAGGTTTCACGCGCGGGCATCCCGACTGTGATGATGTTCGTACAAAGCCTGCACGGCATCAGCCACAACAAAATCGAAGACACCCGCGAGGAGCACCTGGAGTTGTGCATCGAGGCGATGGATCGCCTCGCTAGCAAGACGATGGATTGGATCCTATCTCGATAGGGCGTCCGACTGTTTCACGAAATCGTCTCCGTCCCATTCGGCGTCGCTTTTCACCATATTCGCCCGTTCCTTGGCCGCGGCTTGCTCGGCCTTTCGCTCCGTCTGCATGCGCACGAGCTCCGAGTGGGTGGTAAAATACGGCAAGCTCGCGCCCTTGAAATCTTCGATGGTATCGAATCCTTTGCCCTCCATGAATTCGAGAAGCTCTTCGCAAAGGTTCGACACCATTCCGTAGCCGAACTTCATCACACCGGTGCAGACCTGAACGGTATCGCTGCCGAGCAGGATGAACTGTGCTGCATCGGCTCCTGTCTCCACCCCGCCTATCCCGGAAAGGCTGCGGCCGGGGAAATCCTTTTTGATGAGCTGGGCGATCTCCATCACCATCCGGAGGGCGATCGGCTTCACCGCTTTGGAGGAATATCCACCTGGCGTCGTGTAACCCTCGACGGTCGGCTCCGGGCGCAGCGTCTCAAGGTTCACACCCATCACGCTGCGGATCGTATTGATTGCGGAAACTCCATGGCATCCGGCACGCAGTGCGGCTGCAGTTGGCTCTTCGATATGAGTGACGTTGGGGGTCATCTTCGCCCAGACGGGGAGTTTGGAAACACCCATCACCCAGCCGCAGACCTCTTCGAGGATTACGGGATCCTGCCCCATCGCCGCTCCCATTTTCCGCTCGGGTAGACCGTGGGGGCAGGAGAAATTCAGCTCGAATCCATCAACACCTACGTCCTGACAGCGCTCGATCAACTCACACCACGCGTCCTGGTTGTATTCCTCCATCACCGAAGCGATGAGCACCCCGTCGGGGCACTCGTCCTTGGCCGCCTTGAACTCATCAAGCCAGATCTCGAACTTCCGATCACTGATCAACTCGATATTCTCCCAACCAATGACTTCCTTGCCGTCGTTCGCTTTCAGCTTCGCATACCGCGGGCTGACATTCACCACCTTGGAGCTATCGAGGCTCACCGTTTTTGCGATCACCCCACCCCAACCTTCCCTGAAGGCGCGCTTGATAACTTTAACGTTCGTCCCCGGTGGGCCGGAACCAATCACGAAAGGGTTGGAGAATTTCAATCCATCAACTGTGGTGGCGAGTGTACTCATAATTTATCCGAAAAAATACGTGCGAAAGCTATTTCTAGCTCAAAATATGCCGAAAGCGAAGTACAGTTTCCTCACCTTTCCACCCTTGCGAACAAACTTTCCACGGGAATAATCCCGCCTGCACCAATGATCTTCCGCATCCTATTCCTCGCCCTGTTCGCCCTCCCAGCTAGCTCCATCGCCCATCAGGTCGATACCGTGGAGCTTGAATTTCTCCAAACGGACGGAAAATGGAAACTCGAGGGCTTACTGGACGTCGCCTACATGCTTCCGGAATCCCGTGGTGTGGAGGCTGCGCCGCCGCTTTTTCGCAAGGACGTGATGGGCGCCCCGGTAGCCGTGCACCGGCGCATCGCCGTGCAGGCAGAGGCGACAATGCGCAAACTCCTCACGCTGGAATACAACGGCAAAAAGATCCCATGGGAGATCCGTTTCCCGAATTTCGAGAAAGAACCGCTCATACTGCCACCCGAAGAAGGCGGCTGGGCGCTGATGAAGGTGGAGATCACCACCGATGCCCGGCCCGGCCCGGGAGAGCTCAGCGCCTCATGGCACGACGACCAGGAATCCGTACTCATTGTTATCATCGAGGAGGGAGAAGAGATTGGGCTGTTTCCCATCGCCTCAGGCATGTCGGATATCTTGCTTAACGTCGAAGCGGGGGAAGACAACCGAGCACCATCAACGCCAACCCGCACCAGACAGGCGGTGAACTGGATCAGTTTTGGCTTTGGTCATGTGATTGCTCATGACTTTTTCCGGTCAATATTCAAATTTCAAGTGCCGGAAGGACTTGATCACTTGCTTTTTATCCTCGGCCTATTTCTCCTCGTTCCTCGTTGGAAACCGCTGGCGGGACAATCACTGCTCTTTACCCTCGCACACTCAATCACCCTCACACTGGCCATTTTTGGCGTCATTTCGCTGCCGTCGAATCTCGTGGAAATTCTCATCGCCACCAGCATCGCGTGGATTGGCATTGAGAACCTGATTGTAAAAAAACTCAACCCCTCCCGACTCTTCCTTATCTTCGGCTTTGGCCTCCTCCACGGACTAGGTTTCGCCGGGCAACTCAGCGAAAAAATCGGAGATCTCAGCGGAAAACAGCTCGCCCTGCCACTCGTGGGATTCAACGTCGGCGTCGAACTCGCCCAGATCAGCGTTCTCGCCATCGCATTCCTCGTCCTCTGGCCCCTGCGGAAATGGACGAAGAAAGTCCAGGTATACGGCTCGGCTTTCATCGCCCTCGCCGGGTTGTTCTGGATGGTTGAGCGAATTTTCACCTGATGGACGATCCAATCCGCGCCTGTATGCGTCACATCCGCATTGCGGAACACGGCATTCTAGTCCGGGGATAAATTCGGAGATCCGGGTTTGACAGGGGGGGGGGAAATCGTCTTACTTTTTTAGCTAGCAAAAAAACCAAAGCGCATGAGCGAAAACGAAAACAAAACCCCCTCGAAGCAGACCTCCAGCGTGCCGCTGAAAAAGGAGACCGTCCGCGTGACACTCAAGGCTGCAGATGCGCCGCCAGCTGTCCCTTCGGCATCCCTTCCTAAAAGCCCCGCGCCTACGGTCGAGCCGCCGACACCACCGGTCGCGTCTCCTGCCGCCACGAGGCCCCCAACCGCGACAGTTCCGCCGTCTGGAGCACCCACCGCCCCGAAAGCACCGGTTCCCGCACCGACCATACCTCTCCGCACAGCAAGCCCGCCCACCCCAGGAGCACCGACGATCAAGCTAGCAACAAGCAACGCCGCTATGGGTGCCCCCACGATTGCGCTCAAGACCGCAAACGCCCCATTACCGGGCGGCGGCGCACCAACGATTTCCCTTCCCAAGGCCACCGTCGCGCTCAATCCGCCGACCAAACCCCTCAGCCCAACGGCTGCAGCAGCCACGCAGAAACCCACCCTCTCCACTATGGAAGAGCCTGAGGACGAAACTGGCGCAGGTACATTCTCGAAGTTCCTGGCCGGTGTCGGTCTCGTAGCCGCCATTGTTGTGCTCAGCCTCCAACTCAAGATCTCCAATATCTGGATCAGCGCGGAAGACAACGACCGCACTGGCGACTGGTCGCTTCTTCTCGAATAATCATCTCCAACCCATTTTATCACCATGATCTTAGGAATCATCAACACACTCATCGGAGCAGCCGTCCTTTACCTCGCCTATTTGGGAGCGAACCTGCCGCAATAATTATCCCCGAAAGCTTTCCTCCGCCACCAGCTCCGGCTCTCCGGAAATTGGGGCGGAGGTTTTTTTGCGTCAAGCCCTTGACGGATGATGGGTCGGGTTACAGATTTCACGCATGGCAACTAACATGACAGAAACCAATTTCACATCTGAAGTCATCGACTCCGAACAACCCGTCCTTGTCGATTTCTGGGCGGAATGGTGCGGTCCCTGTAAAATGATCGGACCCATCCTCGACCAGCTCTCAGGTGAGTTGGAAGGTCAGGCAAAAATCGTAAAGGTCAACGTCGACGAAGCACGCGAACTGGCGGTCAAATACAACGTCAAGTCCATCCCGCTCCTGCTCTTCTTCAAGAACGGTGAAGTCAAGGATCAGATCGTCGGTGCCAATATCACCAAGGATCAGTTGAAGGCGAAACTACTCGCCCTCGCCTGAACCGTTATTTAACATTTCAAGGCTCCGTCGTTTCACCGGCGGAGCCTTTTTTCTGACACCACCTCCCATTGGTCATCGCATTCCACAAGCCCTACGGCGTCCTATGCCAATTCACCCCGGATCAGCCGGGACAAAGAACGCTCGCAGAATTCGGGTTCCCGAAGGGGGTGTATCCCTTGGGACGGCTGGATATGGATTCCGAGGGCCTGCTGCTACTCTCGGATGTACCCGGGCTGAATGGGAAGTTGCTCGACCCATCCAACGCCCATCCAAGGACATACCATGTCCAGGTTGAGGGCATCCCGCATCAGCGCGCCCTTGCCGTGCTATGCGGAGGCACGATCATCATCCGGGGACACCGCTGCCTTCCCTGCGCGGCATCCATACTTGAGCCGAGACCTGAAATACCACCAAGAGATCCACCGGTAAGGTTTCGCAAGGAAATTCCTGACACATGGATCAGCATAACGCTCATTGAAGGAAAAAACCGCCAGGTTCGGAGAATGACCGCCGCTGTAGGTCATCCCACCTTGCGACTGATGCGAGCTTCGATAGGGAGCGTTTCAGAACCGTCCCTCCTGGCCGGGCAATGGAGAGCCGTCAGTGAGGCTGACTTTGGGAAAATCAGGCAGTAGCTGGCCTGCGAGTTCAGTCGCGTTTAGACTTGAGCCGTTTCAGCCATTCCCTGAAGTGCTCTTCCTTCGCCTGCTTGTCGAGCATCTGTAAATCCCCGCGCGCATTCTGCAACTCAGCCACGGGGCGTTTGCCGAGCTTGACGGTGATATCGATCGCCTCACCGGCATCGCGTCGTATTGTGAGAACCACCTCCACCCGAGGCTTCTTGCCTGCAATCGCCTCCATGAAGGCATTCATAGCACCTCTCCCCTCCCATGCCTGTCCATCCAGAGCGATGATCAGGTCACCCACCCTAAGACCGGAGGAATCAGCCGGGCTGTCCCTCAATACTCGGCTTATCCTGATACCTGCAGCCGGTTTGCCATCCGGACCCGCCTTCAGGATTTCCTCGCCCATCGTGATGCCAACGTAACCCTGTCCATCGGATAGATAATCTTCGTCGCTAAGTTTCTTTAGGATCTCATGTGAGCGCATCCGAATCTCGGGATCCTCATCACCTGAGAGTTCCAACAAGGCACCTGCGCTGGAATCCAGGTTCTTCCTCGCCCATTCCAACAAATCATCCTGCGACTTCTCACGAACCGAAAAACCCTCGGCGGCGAGACCCTCAACCATCGCTTTGGGGATCACCTGCCCCCCGGCCAACGAAAAAGCCATGAGACCCAAGGCGGCAAACTGCAATACCTTGGGATTCATGGCTCGGATGGGAAATCGCCGGCTAACGGAGACTCCCTAGATCTTTGGAATTATTGTCCCAGCCAGTTCTTCTGGGGAACCTCAAGCGTGTCATTCGGTTGAAGCGGAACGCGCATGAACTGAGGATTGGAGAGATCGAAAGTCTGTGTCTTTCCATTGCGGTAGAGCTTAACCCGCTTCAAGCTACCGAATTCCGTAGCGCCCCCGGCAGCTTGCACTGCCTGGTAAATGGTGAGGTTTTTCTGGAAGACGACAGGGCCGGTTCGGCGAACCTGCCCACCTACGTGAATCATCTCCTGATCAACACTTCCACTTATAGCCGTCGAAATTACCTGAATCGTTGGACTGTTGTAAATCTGAGCGCTCTTGTACGCGTTCTGGATGGCAGATGCCAGTGATTCCGGACTCCTACCCGAGGCGCGCAACTTTCCGATGAATGGAAGGTTCACTGTTCCCGACTCTGAGACTGGATAGATTGCATCAATCTTTCCTTTCTCTTCAGCAGGGACGCCCATGATCGTAATTTGGACGGATTTCCCCGCTTCAATCTCTGACAGAGCAGGAGCTACAAGCGCAAGAAGCACTAGCATGCTGGTGAATAAACTTCTGATAATCGTGGATTTCATTTCGTTGGCTGGTTTGGTTGAGTGGGAATGACGATTAAATCACGGGTTCCCCAATCTTCATACACAGGATAATCGGCATACGGATCAATACAAGTCGGTTTCCTTCGACGTCGAATCGGCAGTCGCTGTCTGCTGTGCTCCGGCTGCCGTTGTTCCAACTGGCGGGCCGATCTGCGATTCCGCTGGGGCGTAGTAGGTGTAGTAGCTCGTGTAATACTGATACTGGCTGTCACTGCGGACATCGACGTTGTTCAGAACTACCCCGATCACGTGGCCACCCACGTTTTCAACGGCCTGTTTCACACGGAGAAGCATGTTCCGGGGAAGTTTCCGGTGCTGGACAACGATCATCGTTAGGTCGACTTCGCTGGCCAACACGGACGCATCGCTAACGCCGAGGATCGGGGGGCTGTCGACCAGAACCAAGTCGAAACGTTGCTTCACGTCTTGGATCAGCTCGGACATGCGCCGCGAGTTCAGGATGCCTGCCGCATCGGCAGGGAGGATGCCCGAAGGCATGAAGTAGAGATTATCAACAGGGGTCTGCAGGATCACATCCTCAAGCATCAGTTCAGTGGTGAGGAAATTGGTCAGGCCAACCGAATTGTTGATATCGAAGAAGGTATGAAGGCGCGGACGGCGCAAGTCAGCATCGATCATCAGGGTGGTGTAACCTCCCTGCGCACAGATGTAAGCAAGGTTGACCAAGGTCGTGGACTTGCCTTCGCCGGCACCACCAGAAACCACGGTAATTGCATTGTCCTCAGGGTTTTTCCGATTGAATTCGATGTTTGTTCTGAGAATCCGGTATGCCTCTGCGTCGGGGCTCATGCCGTTTTGCTTGTGCAGGACGCCAACATCCTTAGGAATAACAGCGAGAACGGGGACCTGGAGATACATTTCCACATCCTCCAGGCTCTTCACGGACGTGTCCAAGTATTCGAGGAAGAAGGCGATGCCAACACCGAAGACCAAGCCGACCACGGCACCCAAAACAAGGTTCAGTGTTACGTTCGGGCTCACCGGGGAATCAGAAATCACCGGATCATCGTGAACCACAATGGTTTCATTGGGCAGTCCTTCGGAAATCTCCTCGGTGATGAGTTTGAGTTTCATCTGCTCAAGGAGAGCTAGGTCGGTTTCAAAATCGCGTTTTGCGTCGACATAGTCCTGGGTGTCGATGTTTCTCTCCAAGGCGTCCTTCTTGGATTCCGTTTTCTTAATTTCGACTTTCGCAAGGCGCTCCTTGGCCATCTCAAGCTGCCCCTGCAAACGTGTCCGGAGATTGACGACCCCTTCCTCGAGATCCTTTTTCATTCCCTCGACGATGCGGTTCTGAGAAATGATGGTGGGGTGACGATTCCCGAGTCCACTCGCCTTGAGCCCGTTGATCTGGCGTTTCAATTCCAAATACTGGGGATAGAGCGATTTGATGATGTTATCAGGAAGATCAAGACCGGAAGCGTAAATCAGGAGTTGCTGACTGTCGTATTTCAGAAGGCTCTGAATCTGCGATTCGAGCTGCATTTTCTCGCCTTCAAGCTGGTTGTACATCTCCAGCACATAGTTCGCCTCCTGATCCTCATCCAGTCCACTCTGGCCACCAAAGGAAATATCCCCACGATAAATGATGTCTTTGGTACGGCTGATGGTGGTGAGGATTTTCCGGCGCTCCTCAACCTTGTCCTCCTGCCCCCGAACCGCCTTCTTGAGTTCGTTGATACCTATCTCAACACTTCTCCCCTCAAGTTCCGTTCGGTAGGCCTTGTATGCGCGAGCCACCTCAGCAGTGATGTCCCTGGCGTCCTCTTTGTTCGTATGGCGAACCCGGATCGAAATCAGGTCGGTTCCACGAATGTTCTGGGTGTTGACTATACCCTTGAGGATGCGGAGTACCATTTCGCGATCAATGCCCCATTTATTCACTAGGTTGAGGCCGTCGATGACCCTTGCAAGGGATTTGCGACTCTTGATCTTTTCAAACTCAGTTCCGAAAAACTGGGCCGTCATCGTTGGGCCCGAAGATCTCATCACTCCTCCGAGAGGATCAATCGTCCTTTCGCGGGGCTTCACCTCAATGGTAGCATAGCTCTCGTACTTCTTCGGCATCACGTAGGTGATGACCGAGGCGGTCATGAAAACGAGCAGAAGCGTCAGAAGAATGACCCCGTAGCGGTTCTTAATGACCTGCCAATAGTCTACCGCGTGAAGCGAGGCTTCGTTCTGTTCCTGGGAAGGGTTCATGATGTTGGAATCTTGTTACTGAGAGTTGAAGCTAATCGAAGAAAAAGCTCCCGCAATGCCGAACACTGCGGGAGCCGTATATTTTAAGGGCAACTCATCTCGGCTTGAAATGAGCCGGGAAAGTCACAAGAAGATCAGAACTCGGCGCGCAGGCCGACACTGATACGGTTGCGGTCGTAATTACGGCCGGAGAGGTCCGAATCTGAATCCGTGAAGTTGTAGCTAAGCGTTCCGTATAGATATTCGGTAAGTTTGAGGGAGGCGCCAATGTATGCGTTCACGAGTGTCTCGTCTGCGTCAGAAACCCCAGTGGCGGTATTAACAATCCGACCGCTCTCGTAGGAAGTGCTGATCAAATCGACTCCACCGAAGATCGAGAGGGACGGGGAAAGCTGATACTCTCCCGACACGCCAATCCGGAGTGTGAGTTTGTCGTCATATTCCGCAGCGACGGCTCCGTTGGTGACGATCGTGTCGTAATCCTCAGCCCCGTATCGGGCGAATGCCCTGACACTAAACTGGGTGTTCACCTGTGAGCGAACAGCGAGCTCAAGATAAGGGTTGGTTGAGTCTCCACTACCAACTCCATCTACCTCGCGAAATTGGGCACCCGCTCTCACGATCAGGATCGTGTTGGGGCTGAAGCGGTGCTCAATACCGACCAGGAGATATTGGTTCGTCGAATCCGAAGCGACCCCGTCGCCTTCCGTTTCGGAATAGCGGTAGGAAGAGGTCAGAACTGTCTGCGGGCTGAGCTGGTAGCGGAACTGGTTGTAAAGAGTCCAGGTGAAGCGATCCGAGCTCGGGAGGTTGTCATACTCCAGACCGGTAAGCTGGAAACCGGTGTAGGTCGCAAAGCGTTCTGTCCAGCGATAGCCGATTGAGTTATCCGTCTGCCAATAGAGATACTCACTATTGACGCGGTTCGAGGAATAGCCGTAGGAATAATCAGGTTCCAGCTCATAAGCGAGGAAGTTGCGGCTAGTGAAGCGAAGACGCTCATTGAAACGGTGGGTCAAGTTCACACCAAGGCGAGAATTGCTATAGGTGTCATCGGATCCCAAAGCCGTCGGCTCGTCGAGATAGTAGACAACGCCAAGTCGCGCATAGACATCCAAGGTTGTCTGCGGAGTGACACTGACGAAAGAAACGCCAACAAAAGGATTCAGCGAGAATGTTTCATCTCCATCGGTGAAGCCGCCAGGCGTGGTGTTATCATCCCAAACCGCATCGAGTCCGACGCTCCATGCAATTGGCACAGAGCTTTCCGTGTCATTGGGCATGTAGAGCCCGGCACCGTTCGCTGCAGTAGCTGCAGTTGCCGTAATAAGGCTAAGAATTAGTTTTGTTTTCATGGTATGTGAGGGGTGTCAGTAAGAGGGTGTCAGCTGAATAACGTTTAGTGATCAGCTCGACTATTCCGGTCCTGGACTGGTAACGACAGGAGGATCAATCGTTGGCGGAGCTTCAACCTGAGGGCCGGGAGGGATGATGGAGCTACCACCGTCAGTGCCGGGGAAATCAAGAGGATTCCAGTATTCGGCGGCGACCTCGTCGGCAGGAGCCTTTGAGCTCTTCGAGCTCTTCGAGCTGATTCCGGAGTCTCCGCTATTCGGATCCAACTTCGCGAGAACCGCCTGAACATCTCCGATCGCATCTGGAGCAGTGGCAATCGCACATTGGGAAATCAGTCGCATCTGGTCGGGGGCAGCTGAAATTGCGGCTTCAACGATAGCCGCAACCATTTTGCTTTCCGCCTCAGAAGCCTTGATGGCCGCTTTGACGATTTCGCACGAGCAACTCGGTGCTGCGGCGACCTCTTTGGAGACGATTTCAAGAACCTTTGAGTTATCGGCGGAAATCTCGAGTGTGACGGACTGGGAAAGCGAGATGCAATCGACTTCGGCATTCACCCCGAATACACCCAAAGCTGTGGTGATGAGGATCGAATTTATGTATTTTTTCATGGGATGTTTGGTTTGTTGGTCGGTTGGAGAAAAGTTAAATGGAGCGGGCAGCGGGAATCGAACCCGCATGTCTAACTTGGAAGGATAGCGCTTTACCACTAAGCTATGCCCGCGTTGTCGAAGACACTTATCCTCCACTGGACGCCGCCTGCGCAAGCTTTTTTTTGATATTTTGAAGAAATCCTAGCAGATTTCCATGTGACGAATTCGTCCCATTTTAAGACTTCTGGGAAATCAGTCACCGGCATTCGCGAAACGGCTTCGATCAGGCGGCCTCATCTGTCGGATCTTTTGACCCTTGTTCAAAGCCCACCGGGACGATCGATGCGGCTTGTTTTCAGCCCAAAATGAGCCCCCAAATGAGCCGAAACAGCCCGAACCCCGAATGTCTCAGTCGCGTAATGGCCTGCATAAATCACATTCAATTCGCGTTCTTCCGCCTCTACGAAACTCCAATGGGGTCCCTCACCGGTCACAAACGCATCGAGTCCGAGTGCCGCGATCCGCCCGACCTCGGATCCGGCTCCCCCCGTCATCACGGCGACATTCCCGATGATTTCAGCCCCGCCCGGGCAAACAGTGACCCCACGGCCGACAGCATCGGCGACAGCTGCAGCCAGTTTGTCACGGCCTTTTCCCCAAATACCCGTAACGCCCATTGGAAAACCCTCCTTTGCCAAAATCGGCTCAATTCCCTCCAAGCCGATGGCTTTCGCCAACAGGACGTTGTTTCCGAAGACCGGATGCACGTCCAAGGGCAGGTGGGATGAATAGATCGCTAGATTCCCTTCCATCGCCGCCTTGATTTTTTTGTAAAAGGCTCCGGTCAACGGCTGAGCCCCTTGCCAGAACATGCCATGGTGAACCAAAAGCAACCCGCCGGAATCAGCCGCCTCCTCAACAACCGCGAGCGAGGCATCCACTGCAGAGAGTATCCGCGTGACCTCGCCGTTGTTCGCAAGTTGCAGGCCGTTCACCGCCCCGGGGTAGTCCTTGATCTCGGAAACCCTCAGCTGCTCATCGAGATACGCCACAATTTCTGCCAGATCCGCCATGGGCGATGACTAACCCTTCCGGCTCCAATTGACAACGCCTTCGGCGAAACCCACCGGTTTTCCGGCGATGAAATCGACTAGATCTGAGCCCAGCCCGACCTCCCATTGGATTTCTGCACCCTGCCAGACGAGCCCGAGCCGGGTGGCGTGCAACGCATGCCGGGGCAATACAAGCCGCCGCGCCAAATCATCCGTCCATCCTTCCTCCATCCATTCGAGATACTCCGCCCCGTCACCCGAATAGAGCTTGTCCCCCGCAATGGGATATCCGCTTGCCGCGAGGTGTACACGGATCTGGTGCATTCGGCCGGTTTTGGGGAAACACCGAACCAACGAGAATTTTTCACCATCCCTCAGGAAACGCTCTTCCACTACGAACCTAGTAGAACACTCCTTGCCACTTTCGTGGACGACCTGGCGCACCCAAATATTCGTCGTCCCGATGTCACCGCCCCGGCAAATCCTGGCATCGCATGTCCAGCCCTTGCTCTCCGGCCAGCCTTTGGTGATCGCCAAATACTCCTTGCGGGCCTCACGCCGCTCGAAAATCATCCCCAGCTCCCTCGCCGCTGCGGTATGTTTCGCAACCAGCACCAGCCCGCTCGTTTCCCGGTCGAGTCGGGTGATGATGCCTAGGCAGGCGCCGTTCTCGATCTCGTAGGAATACAGCTTCTCCAATCCCCCGAGCAGTGTCGGCTCCGGCTTGTTGTTCGCCGGATGGACGATGAGCGGTGCGGGCTTGTCCACGACAACCCAATGCTCCGTCTCGTCGATTACACGAAAATTGGCAACGACCTGCAAACTCATCTTCCCGGAATGCTAGCGTCCGATTCAAAAAAAAGCACGCCGCAAACCCGTTCGGAAACGAGCTTACGGCGTTGATCAAAAATACTGACCCAGCGGACTAGGACTTGTAGCGGAGACGCTTTTTATGGCGATTCTGCTTCATGCGCTTCTTGCGCTTGTGCTTGTTGATCTTTGTTTTACGGCGTTTCTTAATAGAGCCCATAGTGTTATGCGGGGTTGGGGTTCAAGGAAATCTGTTACGGGACGAGCTTGTTGAGAGGATACTCAATGATCCCCTCCGCCCCAATGTTCTTGAGGTCGGGGATCATGTCCCTGACGAGGACCTCGTCAATCACGGTTTCGACCGCCACCCATCCTTCTTCGGAAAGCTTGGATACGGTGGGACGACGGAGCGAGGGAAGTTTACCAAGAAGCTCGTCGAGCTTATCGGAGGGAAGGTTCATTTTTAAGCCGACCTTGTCGCGGGCGCAGAGGGCCGCCTTGAGGAGCATGGAAATCCTCTCCATCTTCTCACGCTTCCATTTGTCGGCGGCGGCTTCGGGGCTCGAATAGAAATGGGGAAAGGAAGTGAGCAGGGTGTCGACGATACGCAGGCGGTTCGCCCTAAGCGATGACCCGGTCTCGGTGACATCGACGATCGCATCCACGAGATCGGGCACCTTCACCTCGGTTGCGCCCCATGAGAACTCGACCTCCGCCTTGATCCCGAGCTTATCGAGATAGCGCTGGGTGATGCCAACGCCTTCCGTTGCGATCCTTTTGCCCTCGAGATCCTGCGGCGTTTTGATCGGGGAATTCTCCGGAACGACCAGCACCCAGCGGGTTGGGTTCACGGAAGCCCGGGAATATTGGAGTTCAGCGAAATCGACGAGATCTGGGCCACCCTCGGTAGCCCAATCCAGACCCGTGATGCCGCAGTCGATGAAACCTTGCGCCAGGTAGCGCCCGATCTCTTGGGCGCGAATCAGGTAAATATCCAGCTCAGCATCGTTTGATGTGGGACGCAATCCCCTCGACGAGACATAGATCTCATACCCGGCTTTTCTGAAAAGCTCGATAGTCGGCCCTTCCAGGCTGCCTTTCGGGATAGCGATCTTTAGTGAATTTGACATACGTCGAAGATCCCGCGCTAGCACGGGGGGGCGCGTTTTTAGTCGCGAAACTCGGGGAATCAAGCCAAGTTTTACAAAAATCACCTTTTTACGGGTTCTGCCCGCCCAAATTCACCTTCAGCTCGAACAAATCCCGCCTCCGATCCATCAGCGGCGTTACAGATCCGGCCTCGCGGGAGCGGTAGAGATCGTTGATATCGAGATCCGTCACCAGCATCGTTTCGACGTTCGGATCGGCCTCAGCCTGGATACCGTCACGGGCGAACTCGAAATCCGACGGGGTATAAACCGCAGCCCGCCCGTAGTGGATGTCCATCGCCGGGACATCGGGAAGATTGCCCACCACGCCGGTCGTCACCACGTAAATTTGGTTCTCGATTGCCCGCGCCGCCGCGCATTTGGTAACCCGCAGGTATCCCTGACGGTTGTCCGTGCAATACGGGACGAAAAGGATCTCCACCCCCTGCTCCGCCAGATACCTCGCTGCCTCGGGGAACTCCACATCGTAGCAGATCAGGATCCCTATCTTCGCCTTCGGTGTCTGGATCACCAGCAGATCGTTGCCTCCGGTGATTCCCCACCAAATGGTCTCGCTCGGCGTGATGTGCAGCTTCGGCTGAGAAACGAACGATCCGTCGGGACGGAAAACCATCGCCTCGTTTTGCAGCCGCCCGTCGTCCTGAAGCACCGGATGCGATCCTGCAATCAAGTGCAGTCCCTGCTCCCTCGCTAGGGTGGACATCAGCTCGCGAAACTCCTCGGTCATGGTCGCCAGCTTGCGGATCCCGTCGCGCGAGGAATACGGCTCCATCGCCGAAAGCAGCTGCACCGAGAAAAACTCTGGAAACAGCACATAATCCACCCCGTAGTCCTCCCCCGCCGTCTCCACGAAATACCTCACCTGCGCTGCGAACTCATCGAAATCCGCGATCTTACGCATCTTGTATTGCACGCAGGCCACCCGCACCTTCCTGTCCTCGCCCTCACTGCGCTGATAGTCGGGATTCAGCCACTCGATGAGCGACGCGTAGTTCCTGCTCTTCGGATCACGGATGTAGTTCGGCATCACATCTCGCACCACGAAGCCCTCTTTCAGCTGAAAGCCCAGCACCGGGTCCTTCACCAGCCCGTCCTGCACCGCATAGACGTATTCCTCAGGCGTGTAGCGGTCGCTGTAGGAATCGTAATTCCACAGCCTCCCGCCCGCGAGGATACGCCGCAGGTTCAACCGCTTGCAAAGTTCCCGGCGCAGCGCATAAAGCACCGCTCCGATGCCCTGCCCGCGCTCCTCCGGAGCCACATAGACCTCCGTCCCGTAGAGCGTGTCGCCCTGCGGATCGTGGTTGAAGAAATAACCGTCATCCGTGATCCCGTAGTAGGTGTGCCGCCGCAGCGGATCCCGCCCCAACGTCACGATCAGGCTGGAGGAAACCCCGACGACCCTCCCCTCCCTATCGATTATCACCTGCCCATCCGGAAAAACCTGCACCTGGGACTCCAACTGATCCTCCCGCCAAGCCCCGTCCTCTTTAACCAACGCCGGGAAGCACCTCGCATGCAGTTCGATTATCTCCGCGAAATCCTCTTCACGCGGCATCCTCGCCAAATAGTTCACCCCGTTGATCTCATATTCGCGCAGATCCATGGTCGGACTCTCCACTCGTCGAGCCGCCCGGTAAAGCATTCATCACGCCCCGTCAGCACCTCCGAGGAGCTGGATTCCGGGAAAATCGTCGCGCGGGCGGGACATCCTACTATTTCAAGAACGGATCCCTGATCGAATGAAACACGCTGCGAGATTGCCCCCGCAACGGCAAGTAAGGTGCCGCCGCCGGCATCTGGCCTTTCTCATGCGACAATACACTGCTCCAGTTCAACGGAGCCGGCTTCATGCTGAGGTGCTCACCGGGCGTCAAGAAAAGGGGTTAGCTCCCGGCCAGCAGGGCTCGTTCTGCTTCGGTATCGCAAAGAAAGTCCGCCTCGAGGAAAACCCGTTCTACGGCGAGATCCAACCGCTCACCGACAAGGGTCAGTCAAAAGTCAGGGATAACCTTTTCCAGCGAGAAAGCCCTGACAAGGTCACGCTGCGCGAAACAGCCAAGGATCTTGAGACATTTCGAGCTTTCCACGAAAAGAAGGGCAATCCCCATGAAAAGCATGGGCTCACAATCAACTGGATCGAAAACTGATCGCCCGTCGCCCTCCCTTGTGAAAAATTTCACAATCCACTTGAGACATCCCTTCCCTCGCCCCATCTTCCCAGCGAAACCGGTCTCCCCATGGAAACGCTCGAAACCATATCCACCCACGCCGCCTACGACTCCAAGATCGAGGGCAACATCATCTTCACCCGTGTCGATGCAGCCATCAACTGGATGCGTAAAAACTCCCTCTGGCCCATGCCGATGGGCTTGGCCTGCTGCGCGATCGAGCTGATGGCGACCGCCTCCTCCCGCTTCGACATCTCCCGCTTCGGCATGGAGGTGATGCGTTTCTCGCCCCGCCAGTCCGACGTGATGATCGTCGCTGGCACGGTCACCTACAAAATGGCTCTCGCCGTAAAGCGCGTCTGGGATCAGATGCCGGAGCCAAAATGGTGTATCGCCATGGGTGCCTGCGCCTCCTCCGGCGGTATGTACCGCTCCTACGCAGTCCTTCAGGGCATCGACAAGCTCATCCCGGTGGACGTTTACATCTCCGGCTGCCCTCCGCGTCCAGAAGCCCTCATCGAGGGCCTCATGAAACTGCAGGAGAAAATCGATGCCGAACACTCCACCGAAGACCAGAAACGGACTTTCTTCGAGGAGAACGCCTAATCCCTCCTTCCGCCATGCCTGAATCAGCCGTCGCCGCAACCGACATCCCCGCCCTCCGTGAAGCTCTCAGGGAAGGAATTCTCTCTGAAGTCGAATTCCGGGGTGAAAACACCCTAAACCTCAGCCTGGAGGCCCTCCCGAAAGCCCTCGAGTTCTGCAAGCACAAGCTCGGTTATGAACTCCTGCTCGACATCTCATCACTGGACCATTTCGGCGACGACCCCCGCTTTGAGATGGTCTATGAACTGGCATCGCTCGACGACACCCGCCACCTCCGCCTCAAGGCAAAAGTCTCCGAAGACGAATCCGTCCCCACCGCCACCCATCTCTGGAAAGCCGCGGACTGGCACGAACGCGAGGTCTGGGACATGATGGGAATCCCTTTTTCCGGGCACCCGAACCTCAAACGCATCCTGATGTGGGAGGGCTATCCGTTCTTCCCACTGCGCAAGGATTTCCCTCTCGCCGGACGCCCCACCGACATGCCGGACGTCGCATTCACCGGCGTCGCCCCGCTTGAAGGCGGCCCTTTCGTTACCGCCCCCGGTGCGGAGACCGTCGCCAAACGCGAGCCCCGCGCAAGGCACCAAGAATAAAAATTGAAGTTCTATGGTTCCTCCCGCCCATCCCGACACACTCTCGGCCATGGGCGCAAAATCCGGCCGCTACCGCCGTGGCCTCCGCCAGCTAAAGGACGCCCGAGCCACATGGTCGCTTGTGAGGATCCTGCTGTTGGCGCAAGCGGTTCCTGTCGTATGGGATCTCCTCGTCTCGGGGGCGGGTAAACTGCCTCTGGCACAACATTTCCTCGGACTCACCGAAAAGACCTTTCTCTCCGGCTCGTTTTGGCAGCCGTTCACTTACGCCTTTATCCACGCGAACTGGTTCCACCTGCTGACCAACATCGCCTGCATCCTCCTTCTCGGCCCGAAACTCGAGCACATCGTTGCAAAGCGGACCTTCTGGCTCCTGGGACTGTTCACCATTCTCGGCGGCGGCGCACTATTCCTGCTATTCACTCCCCCCGCACCATCAGCGATGAGCGAGGCCCCACTGACACTGGTCGGATCCTCCGCCATCTGCTTCGGCTTACTCGCCCTGCTGACTACGCTCTCGCCCGATTCGAAGTTCCTCCCCCTGTTCCTGAGCGGAAGATCAATCGGCATCGGTATCATCCTCGCAAATCTCGTTCTCGCCCTCCTCAATCCCGACCTCCCCACCGGTCCACTGGCGCGGCTTGGAAAACAACTTGCAGCAGGCCACCTGGAAGGGCTTTTCCAGATCAGTCACGCCTGCCACCTGGGCGGCTCGCTGGCAGGTTTCATCTACGGGAAATACCTGCTCCGCCCCCGCGTCACACTGAAGTCTCTGATGCGGGAAAGGGAGAAACGGGAATCAACGACGGATGTGCAGGAATAAAAAACGGGATGGCCGGCAAGCCATCCCGTTGAAAGAAAACCTTTCCGCTACGGCCTAGTACTCGTAGTTGAGGTAGAAGTTGAACTGGCCGCCCTTGTCGGCCTCATCGTCCGGGGAACTGACCGGCACCGCATAGTCGATTGCGAGGGGGATCGGGCTGATCGGCAGTTTGATACGGAATCCCAGCCCGACATCGCTGTAGACATCGTCCGGGGCGATTTCCCATGAGTTATTGTTCACATAACCGACATCGCAAAACACCGCAGCCCGCACGGTATCGATGAGCGGCACAGTGTATTCCACGCTGAGGAAACCGAGCGACTGGCCGCCAAGGACTTCATTGGATACGGGATCGCGTGGACCGCCGATATCGCGGAACTCGAACCCGCGGAGGGTTTGCCCGCCTCCCAGGAACAGGCGGTCGAAGATCGGAACAGTTCCGCTGGTCGCATCCACGAATGCCAACTCACCGTTGAGTGAAAGGATCGTATCCCACTTGAAATTCCAGTATTTCGCCCCTTGCGCGGAGAGACTGATCGTGTCCACGTCGCCACCGAACACTCCGCCCGACACACCGAGGGAAACGTTGAACCGTTCGCCGCTGCGGGGCTCGATCGTGCTGTCGCGGTTGTCGTAGAGATAGTTCAGGCTGACTGCGCTACGGATGTAGTCCCCGTCTTCAGCTTGAAATAGAGGGCCTGCTCCGGTTTCGACATCCACCCCAATCTCCTCAAGGCGGTATTCAAGCTTCAGGGATGACTTATCGGTGAGGGGCTTGCGGATGTAAATCGCGCCACCCACATTCGACTGCTCATATTCATCACTGAAATACTGGGATTGGCGATAGAAGAGCTCACCTCCGAGAGCCAAGCGGCGGTCAAGGAACCATGGCTCGACAAGGGAAATGCTGAATTCGCTCCGTTCCGAACCAAGACGCAGGCTCATGCCGAAACGCTGGCCGCCACCTGTGAATGACCATGGGTTGAAGAGATCGAAGTTACTCTGATCAAGGGTGAGGAAACCGACCACGTTGTCAATCGAGCTGAAACCGAGACCCACACCGACCGTGCCGGTGTTCCGCTCTTCAACAAGAATATCGACGTCACGGTAACCGCTGCCACCCGGAGTCCCGGTGGCCTGCACATCACCGAAATACTGGAGGTTCTGAAGACGAGCCTTGGTCGTCTCGAGTTCGACGGTGTTGAACCAGTCGCCGGGCTTCAGGGGCACCTCGCGGCGTATCACCTTGTCCTTCGTCTTGACGTTACCCTGGACGTTGACTTTCCCGACCCTGTAGCGATTTCCCTCAGAGATCTGGTAGTTAATCGTGACACGGTTCGGTCCGGCATCCTTGATATCCGGCGAAACGAAGGCGTCTGCGTAGCCACGGGAACCGTAGAAGCTGCGGATTGTCTTGATATCCTCGCGCATCCTCGAGGACGAATAGGCATTACCACCGTTCAACCTCATGGAAGGGTAGAGTTCCTCCGGCTTGAAAACGGTCATCCTGCCGAAGCTTACACCCGCGACGGTGTATTTCTCACCTTCGCTGATCGGGATCACCAGATCCACCCGTCCGTCGCCCACCGGCTCGCGGCGGATTCCCGGGCTGCTGGCGCGGAGGTAGCCCCTGCTCCGGTAGTAGTCCAGCACCGCATCGAGATCCTCGTCGAGCTGGTAGGATTCGAAACGACCGGACTTCGTAAGCCATGAGAACCATCCTTTTTGCTTGGTCGACATTTCCTTCCTCAGATCTTTCGATGTGAAAATCGTGTTGCCCTCGAAGCGGATCTTACGAACCTCGTTCTTCGCTCCCTCGTCGATCACGAAGACCAAGTCGGATAAGCCCGCCTGCCCTGTCGCCTGGGTGCGGTGGCTCACCAGCACATCCGGATATCCGTAGCCTTGGTAATATTTCTCGATGTTCCGGCGTGCCTCGAGGATCTCTGAATCGCTCATTGAGCCTCCCGATTTCAGCTTTGTCTCTTTCGCCAGCTTCTGATCGGAAAAGATCGTATTGCCGACGAAGCCGACGCCACTGATCGCCGGACGAGTCAGCACATCTGCGATAACCCTAACCCCGCCGCCTACAGGCTCTGCGAGAAATCTCACGTCATCAATCAGGCCGGATTCGAAAAGCGTTTTGATATCGTTGTCGAGGCGTTCCGCACGATATTTCGTGCCGGCTTTGGTCGACATCAGGTTGCGGATACGGGCTTCATCAACCGTCTTGGCGCCGCGGTAGCGCACGGATACTCCAGTGATATTTTTTCCTTCGAAGTCCTGCGCCTTGAGTTCCCCGGAAAACGAGGCGATAAATACCACGGCGAACAGGGCGATAAATGCCTGCTGCCAACTGCGGAGCGGGTGGAAATTCTTGGATGGTGTCATATTGGAGGAATTGTCGCGCCGATAAAGCCCGGAGCCTTCCGGAGCGTCAAGATCAATAGCGCGCCGCAGTCAAATCGGTAAAACTCCCAGGTATTCCGAGGCTGGCGAAGGAAAGATCGAAAGGTGATAATCTCGCAGCGTATCCTTCAGACGGTTGCAAGATGCCCCGGAATGCGCTTTCTTGCTCCTGTCGGAATGGAAGAAAGCCTTGGAAATATACTGCGCAGCGCACGCGAAGCCTCGGGCATCACGGTCGATGATGCCGTCTATCGTGCCAAGCTGCCCCGAGCTGTCGTCGAGGCTCTGGAGGCAGGTGATATCGGGTTTTTCGCCAGTCCGCTCTACGCCCGCAGCTTCCTGAAGCAATACGGCGAGTACGTCGGCGTCGATGTCAGCCAGTGGATCGACGATCTCGTGCCCACAACCCTGATCGACTCCGAGACGGTCGAGTCCTTCATCGACCTCTCGGATTCCACCACGCCTCCCGCCACGCGCGAGAAAGGGAAAGAGAAGACCAAAAGCTCGGGGGGTGGAGCGATGGCCGCGGTATGGATGGCGCTCATCACCGGCGGTCTGGTCTGGGGGGGCATAGAGGTATTCAAGAGACTGGATGGCAAGCTGTCCCCACCCTCTCCCGTCCCGCAACAGGCAACAGCAGCAGATTCGGCCCCGCCGGAAACGGCTCTCGATGAGCCGGAAGAAAAGCCGATCGCCACCACACAGCCGGAGCCTCCTCGCCGCGCGATCATCGTCAATCTCCCCGAGGACTGATCAGTTCATTGCCCGATAGGTGCGAATCATTTCCAGGAACGGCGGTAGATACGTCTGCGCCTTGCCCTCACCAATGCCCGGAATCGCCAACCCCTCCTCGACACTGGACGGCGCATACTTGGTGAGCGCCTCCAGTACCTTGTTGGTGAAAACGATGTATTGCGGCACCCCTTCCTTCTTCGCGATCTTGTAACGTAGATCCTTGAGCATCGCGAAAAGCTGCGGATCGAAATCCTTTTCCTCCAGACCCTGCGGCTTCGCCACTTCATCGGGCCACCTCAGTTCGAAAGTGCTTTTCCCCCGCATCACCGCCTCGCCCTTTTCCGAGAGGGTCATCAGCGGGTAATCCCCGGCCTGAGTGATCACCAGCCCCTCCTCCGCCATCGAGCGGAAAAGCCCGTTCAGGTAGCCGGTCGTCTTATCGGCGAGAATCCCGTAGGTCGTCAGTTGGTCGAGCCGGTTGTTGATAATCTCCTGAGACTTGCTACCGGAAAGCATCTGGATGATACGCCCTTTCCCGAAGCGACCCTCCCAGCCGCCGCGACCCCGATTCGACATCCTCGCCACACCCGCCAAGGCTTTCTTCACCATCATCTCCTCCACCTGTGTGGGTTTACGGAAATCCCCCGCGCTCCGATCCCGGCATATATCGCAATTCCCGCAGGTCGCAGCATCGGGCTCGCCGAAATATTGCAGGATCCACTGCTGCCGGCATGTCCGCGCATAGCACATCTCCACCATCGCCTTCAGTTTTTCGCGGTCGCGGGAGTCCTTCGCCTCCATCGCCTCCTCGTCGATCTCCAGATCCCGCGCTAAGGTCTCCGGCTTCAGCAACCGTGTCCCCCGCATTCGTTTCCCCTGCACGTCAAATCTCTCGATGAACCTCCCCCGCACCAACACGCTCAGCGCACTGCCCACCGCCATACCGTTCTTCACATCCGCGTTCTCCGCGATATCCTCCAGCCTCCGGAAAACCTCATGGTTGCCGTCCGCCTCGTTCAGCAGATACTGGTAGATTTGCCGCACTGTCGTCGCCGAAGGGTTCGCCCCATCGATGAAAAACTCCTGCGTCCGCGTGTCCGCATAATTGAAAAGCAACTCGCACACCGCCGCCTCGCCGTCCCGCCCGGCGCGACCCGCCTCCTGATAATACGCCTCCACGCTCCCCGGGACCTCATAGTGGATCACAAACCGCACATCCCCGCGGTCAATCCCCATCCCAAACGCATTCGTCGCCACCGCGATATCAACCCTCTTGGAAATGAAAACCTCCTGCGCCTTCACCCGCTCCGCATCGCCCATCCCGCCGTGGTAGGAAACGCATTTCACACCCCAACTCGCCAAGGTCTCGGAAACGAGATCCACCTTCTTCCGCGTCGCACAATAGATGATTCCTGTCTTGTGCGCGGAAATCACTGCCTTGATTCGCTCATCCTTCTGCGCTGCCTTGTCCACCCCCGTGATCCCCAGCGAAAGGTTGGGCCGTGAGAACCCGCTCACCCGCTCGAACGGCTCCCGCAGCCCGAGCACTTTCAGGATATCCTCGCGAACTACGGGAGTCGCGGTCGCCGTCAGCGCAACGCACTGCGGCCTGCCGATCTTCTCCAGCACCTTCCCCAGCCGCATGTAATCCGGCCGAAAATCATGCCCCCACTGCGAAAGGCAATGCGCCTCATCAATCGCGAAAAGCGAAATTTCCACCCCCTCCAGCGCCCGCAAAAAACTCTCCGCCCGGAACCGCTCCGGAGCCACATACACCAACTTAAAATCCCCCCGCACCATCCCCTCGAGCCGCTCCTTCTGCTCAGACCATGACTGGGTTGAATTGATCACCGTCGCCGCAATCCCCCGCGCCTGCAGTGCATCCACCTGATCTTTCATCAGCGCGATCAGCGGCGAAATCACCAGCGTCACCCCCGGGAAACACAGTGCCGGGATCTGGAAACACAGCGATTTACCCCCGCCCGTCGGCATCACCACCAGCCCGTCCCGACCCGATACAATCTCCGAAATCACCTCCTCCTGCCCGTCCAGAAATTTCGAAAACCCGAAATACTCTTTCAGCGCCGCACCCGGCGGCTTCACCAACGCTTTTCTCGACACATTCTCCGCTGCCACGGCAGGATACTCCATCCATCCCCCCGCCCATGCAAGCCAAGCCCTCGCTCTCGCGAATCCAACCTTGCCGGAAAACCAAATCGGACAAAGCCCGCCGAACGCAACGCCTTGACGGGCGACCAACCACAGCGGAGACTACCAATCATGCAAATCCCGCATTCATCCCGCCGCGATTTCGTACGAAACTTCACGCTCGGCGCGGCAGGACTCTGGATTCCCGGCGCGTTCGCCGAGGCTCTGATGCAAACCCCGAAACAAGCCGAGGGGCCGTTCTACCCCGTCAATCTCCCTCTAGATACCGACAACGACCTCATCATCATCAACGACCGGCTCAAGCCCTCGCTCGGCGCGGTCACCCACCTCAGCGGCCGCGTCCTGGATACCACCGGCTCCCCCATCCGCAACGCCGTGGTCGAAATCTGGCAGGTCGACCATCACGGCGTCTATCTCCACAAGGGCAGCAGCGGCGCGGAGAAGCGCGACGCGAATTTCCAAGGCTTTGGCCGTTTCCTCACCGGCACCCGCGGCGAATACTACTTCCGCACGATCAAACCGGTCTCCTACCCGGGAAGAACCCCGCACATCCACGTCGCCGTGAAAATAAAAGGCCGGGAGAAATGGACCACCCAGCTCTACATCAAGGGCGAACCGCAGAACAAGAAGGACGGCCTCCTCCGCCGCGTAAAGGACGCACAGCAGCGCGCGGCCATCATCCGCGACTTCTCCCCCGTCCCTGCCAGCAAGGCCGGCGAGCTTTCGGCGAATTTCGACATCGTCATGGGCTTCACGCCGGGCGATATGTGAGCGCGACAGATCCCCCGCCACCCAGCTCCCCCTCACTCCCAATGAAACGCCTCTTCACCATCCTCGCCATCCTCGCATTGCTTCCCGCCGCCCTCCCGGCGCAGGAGAGTTCCGCCCCCGCCCCGGCGAAGAAAAAGGTCGTCGTCATCCCAATCCGCGATCAAATCGCCCCGCCGGAGCTCTACATCCTCCGCCGCGGCCTGAAAACCGCTATCGAGCAAGGCGCCGATACTGTCATCCTCGACATGGAGACCCCCGGCGGACGCCTCGATGTCACCTTCGACATGCTCAAGGCGATCGAGAAATATCCCGGCAAAGTCGTCACCTACATCAATACCGAAGCCATTTCCGCAGGCGCGCTCATCTCCGCAGGCACCTCCGAAATCTGGTTCGCGCCGACAGCAATCATCGGTGCGGCGGCTCCCGTTTCCGGCGGCGGACAGGACATCGACGAGACAATGAAACTGAAGATCGTCTCCTACCTCAAGGCTCGGGTCCGCGCGATGTCCGGCGATCAGGAAAACCGCGCGAAAGCGATCTCCGCAATGATCGATGCGAACTACGAGCTGAAATTCGGAGATGAAATCCTCAAGCCAAAAAATGAGCTCCTCACCCTCACAGCAAAGGAAGCCATGAAGGAATACGGCGACCCGCCGAAGCCGCTACTCGCCGCGGGAATCGAACCATCTCTGGAGTCCCTGATGGACACGCTTCTCGGAAAGGGAAACTACACAGCCACAAAATTGGAGGTCTCCTGGTCGGAGCGCGTAGCCCAATACCTTACCGCATGGTCGCCCCTCCTCCTCGCCGCCGGCCTCCTCCTCGTTTACTTGGAGTTCAAAACCCCCGGCTTCGGGATCTTCGGGATCGGCGGCGGCATCGTTCTCGCCATCGTATTCTTCGGCCACTCCGCCGCAGGACTCTCCGGCCACGAACCCGCCCTATTCTTCTTCCTCGGCTTCGCTCTCGTCCTCATCGACCTATTTTTCATCCCTGGCTTCTTCATACTCGCCGTCCCCGGAGCCATCCTCATGCTCGGCTCCCTACTCTGGGGCATGTCCGATATCTGGCCGGACCAACCCATCCCTTGGCAAACCGATTTCCTCGTAAAACCGCTCACCAACCTCATTATCGGTGTCACCGGTTCCATCGTCCTCTTCGCCATGCTCCTCCGCTTCCTGCCGAGAGGCGGACTCTGGGGGAAAATGGTTCTCGAATCCGCCATCGCCGGCGAATCCACCCTCTCCTCCAACGCCCGCAACGAGCCCTCCCTCATCGGCACCACCGGCATCGCCGTCACTGACCTCTACCCCTCCGGCGAGATCGAGATCAACGGCAAACGCTACGACGCCCGCGTCGCCCTCGGCACCGCCGACTCAGGCACCACAGTCAAAGTGGTCGGAAAAAGCGAATTCGAGCTGAAGGTGAAGGAAATCTAATTTCTCGCAATTCACTCTCTAACCCTTCTTCCTTGGAGTTTGAAATTTAGAATTTAAAGTTTCTCCACCGTGACCCTCATCATCCTCCTATTCACCATCGGCCTGCTCCTCCTCGCCGCCGAGGTCATCGTTCCCGGCGGCATACTCGGCACCGCGGGGGGAGTCCTGCTTTTCACCGGCTGCATCGTTTCTTTCGTAACGCTAGGCACCAACGAGGGGCTGATCGCCATCCTCGTAACCGTCCTTGCCGCATCCATCGTTTTCTACATCCAGTTCAAAATCCTCCCGAATACCAAATTCGGACGGAGATTCTTTCTCGATGAAGAGATCTCCGGAAGCGCCACCGCAATCGGTGACGAAGCGCGGGATTTGATTGGCAAAGATGCAGAATCGATCACAGTTCTTTCGCCCAGCGGATATGTCACGGTCGATGGGAAACGCTACGAAGCCGTTTCCGAGTCCGGCCAGATCCCATCTGAAACGATGCTCAAAGTCGTCGCCGCAAACCATTTCCAACTCACCGTCAGAAACAAAAACTAACCCATCATGGACCTAAAAACCATCCTCCTAATCATCCTCGGTCTCGGCGGCCTCATCCTCGCCTTCATCATCCTCTCCTTCTTCAGCGTCTGGCTGCGAGCCTGGCTCGCCGGTGCCTACGTCGGCTTCTCCGATCTCATCGCCATGCGCCTCCGCCAGGTACCTTACGGCCCTATCGTTGACTCCCGCATCACCGCGAAGAAAGCCGGCATCGAAATCGACATCAACGAAATCGAAGCCCACTTCCTCGCAGGCGGCAACGTCCTCCCGACCATCCAGGCACTCATCGCCGCACGCAAAGCCGGCATCGAGCTCGATTGGGATCGCGCCTGCGCCATCGACCTCGCCACCAAGGGCTCCGATAAATCCGTGGTAGAGGCCGTCCGCACCTCGGTTGACCCGAAAGTCATCGACTGCCCCGCCGCCAGCTCCGGACGCAGCACCATCGACGGCGTTTCCAAAGACGGTATCCAGGTGAAAGTCCGCGCCCGCGTCACCGTCCGCTCCAACCTCGACCGCTTTGTTGGCGGAGCGAAAGAGGAAACCATCATCGCCCGCGTCGGCGAGGGTATCGTCACCACCATCGGCTCCGCGGATACCTACAAAGTCGTCCTCGAAAGCCCCGACTCCATCTCCAAGGTCGTGCTCGCACGCGGCCTCGACGTCGGCACCGCCTTCGAGATCCTCTCCATCGACATCGCGGACGTCGATGTCGGCGAAAACGTCGGTGCCCAGCTCCAGGAAGCCCAGGCCGAGGCCAACAAGAACATGGCCCAGGCCGAAGCGGAAATCCGCCGCGCCGCCGCCGTCGCCCTCGAGCAGGAAATGATCGCCCGCGTCGCGGAAATGAAAGCCAAGGTCGTCGAGGCCGAAGCCCAAGTCCCGCTCGCGCTCGCCGAAGCCTTCCGCTCCGGCAACCTCGGCGTCATGGACTACTACCGCATGGAAAACATCAAATCCGATACCGACATGCGCGACTCTATCTCCAAAACAGATAAGTAGCTGCCCCCGTCCCGGGGCAGGCCGTGCCAACCGCGTCTCGCGGTGTTTCAAATCGCCCGAGGAAACCCCTCGGGCTTTTTCTTTGCCCCGGTTTGAGATTTGAAGTTTGAGGTTTGAAATTTAAAGCCTCAGCCTCACCCCGTGAGCGACTGCAAAACACTAGGAATCGGCTTGGCGGGCTTCGGCACCGTTGGCTCGGGCGTATGGAACACAATTGAGAAAAACGGAGAACTCATCTCCGAGCGCACCGGGAAAGACGTTTCCCTCGGTATCACCAAAATCCTCGTCCGCGATCGCAACAAGACCCGCGCAACGAAATCCGCCGTCCCGAAGGAAATTCTCACCACCGACTGGCACGAGCTCGTCCAGGATCCTTCCGTCGATATCGTCGTCGAGCTCATCGGCGGCACCACGGACGCCTTCGAAATCGTCGCCGCATCCCTGCTCGCGAAAAAACCCGTCGTCACCGGCAACAAAGCCCTCCTCGCCGAGCGCGGCGTCGAGCTCTTCGCCATCTCCCGAAAGATGGCGACCCCGATCTTCTTCGAGGCTGCCATCGCCGGTGGCATCCCCATCGTCAAAACCGTCCAGGACTCCTTCGTCGGCAACCAGATCCACTCCTTCACCGGCATCATCAACGGCACCTCGAACTACATACTCGAGCAGATGACCCTGCGCGGCATCGACTACCCGACCGCCCTCCAGGAAGCCCAAGATCTCGGCTACGCGGAGGCCGATCCCGCCCTCGACGTCAACGGCTGGGACGCCGCCCACAAAGCCATCCTGCTCGCCACCCTCGCCTACGGCTTCCCCATCGATCCGCAGAACATCTACGTCACCGGCATCGAACAAGTCCGACCTGCCGATATCAATTTCTCAAAATCCCTTGGCTACGTCATCAAGCTCCTCGCCATCGTCCGTGAGCGTGAATGCGGCGCCGTCGAGCTCCGCGTCCAGCCATCCTTCATCTCCAACAAGCACATTCTCGCCGCCGTCAACGGAGTCTTCAATGCCGTCGCCGTGAATGCCGATGCCGCCGGAGAATCCCTCTTCTACGGAGCGGGCGCAGGCCAGGGTCCCACCGCCTCCTCCGTCGTAGCCGACCTCGTCGAAGCCGCCCGCGCCTTCACCCATACCTCCCGTCACCGCGGCTTCCTCCCCTACCGGGAAAGCGGAACCCTCGTCCCCATCGAGGAAACCACCACCGCCTACTACGTCCGCTTCGATGTCACCGACCAAATCGGCGTCGTCGCCTCCATCGCCAACGTCCTCGCAAAACACGAGATCGGCATTTCCGGCACCCACTCCCCTGTCGATTCCACAAACCCCGACGCCGAATTCGTCGACATGGTCTTCCTCCTCCACACCTGCCCCTTTGGGCAACTCACCAAAGCCCTCCAGGAAATCGAAGCCCTCGACTGCATCAACTCCGCCCCCGTCGTCTTCCGCATCGAAAATCTGGGGTAATAAAAAAGATTTACCGCAAAGGCGCGAAGGTCGCAAAGGATCGCAAAGCCAGTCCTCCGCAATTTTTTCATAACCATCTTCATGCCTTCCCATCCGTGAAATCCATGATCCAAACTTCATCAAGCCCACTCTGAATTCGCGTAAATAGCGTTCATTCGTGGTTAAAAAATCTTTTCTTCCTCCGCCTCCCTTTGCGACCTTCGCGCCTTTGCGGTAAACTCTTCCTATCAACCCAAGTCTTCCCACTGATCACTGATCACTCGGCACTTTCCACTTAAATCCCCATGCCCCTCCTCGTAACGATAGGCCTCGAAGTCCACGCCCAGTTAAACACCGACACCAAGATGTTCTGCGCCTGCCGCACCTCCTTCGGCGACGACCCAAACACCAACACTTGTCCCGTCTGCCTCGGCTACCCCGGTGCCCTGCCCGTGCTCAACAAACTCGCGATCGAGAAAACCCTTCTCACCGGCCTCGCCCTCGGCTGCGGCTCGCCGGAATTCTCCCGCTGGGATCGGAAGAACTACTTCTACCCGGACATGCCAAAAAACTACCAGACCACCCAGATGGACTTCCCCCTCTGTCTCGGCGGCGGCGTGCCCCTCTTCGACGATTGCTACCCCACCGATGCCCGCAAAAGCATCAAGACCCCGAACAAAATCGTCCGCCTCAACCGCATCCACCTTGAGGAAGACGTCGCGAAATCCACCCACCTCGCCACCACCTCGCTCATCGATTTCAACCGCGCCGGCACCCCCCTCATGGAGATCGTCACCGAGCCGGATCTCGAATCCGCCGAAGAGGCCTTCGCCTACCTCCGCTCCCTCCAACTCGTCCTCCAGGAATGCGACACCTCCGGCGCCGACCTCGAAAAAGGCAACCTCCGCTGCGATGTGAACATTTCCCTGCGCGAAAAGGAATCCGACCCCCTCGGAGCAAAAGTAGAGCTAAAAAACCTCAACTCCTTCTCCGCCATCCGCCGCTCCATCTACTACGAGATCGAGCGCCAGACCGAAGAGCTCGGCATGGGCATCGCCCAGATCCAATCCACCCGCCGCTGGAACGACGAACTCGGCGAAACCCAGATGATGCGCACCAAAGAAGACGCCCACGACTACCGCTACTTCCCCTGCCCAGACCTCCTACCCATCGCCACCGCCCCGCTCCTCGAAATCGTCCGCCCCCTCGTGCCCGAGCCGCGCCTCAGCAAGATTTCCCGCTACCAAAACGACTTCGGCCTCACCACCTACGACGCCTCCGTCCTCACCGCAGACCGCCACCTCGCCACCTTCTTCGAGGAAACCAACACCCCGGAAATCCCCGCCAAAAAAACCGCGAATTTCATCATCAACAACCTCCTCGGCACACTCAACGAGCAATCCATCACCATCGCCGATTGCCCCGTCCCTCCGAAAAAACTTCGCGACCTCCTCAGCCTCGTAGAAAACGGCACCCTCGCCCCGAACCAAGCCAAGGAAGTCTTCACCGTCCTCTTTTCCAGCCCCCAGCGTGAGGTGAAAGCCATCGCCGATGAAATGGGCTTCAAACCCACCTCCGCCGGAGAACTCGACTCCCTCGTCGATCAAATCATCGCCGAAAACCCCGAAGAAGTCGCCGCCGTCAAAGCCGGCAACGAAAAGCTCATCAACTTCCTCACCGGAAAAGTCATGAAGAGCGCCCCCACCAAGCCAAACCCCAAACAGGTCACCGACCTCCTCCGGGCAAGGCTCCTTTAATAAGGAGAAGGGGTTTCCCAACCCCTTTCACAAGCCCTGCTATTTCCCCAGTCCTCCGTAAAGGAGTTAGGAAACCCCTTCTCCAAATTCGAAAACCCATGCCCGAAGAAGATCCAGCTCTTCCACCGGACCCCGCATTCCTCAACCGCCAGCCCAAATGGTTTAAGCCGGTCTTTCACGGAGCCATCGTCGCGTCCATCCTCTTCGTTCTAGCCTTATTTTTCGCACCACTGCTTCTCCGGAGCCGAAAAAAATCTAATCAAACCGAAGCCACTTCCAACGCCCGCCAGATCGGCCTCGCCCTCTTCGAATTCGAAACAGATTACGGCGAATTCCCCAACGAAACTACTAAAGCCCTCGTCAAGAATAACCCAGGCACAACCATCGACCTCACCGGCACCTCCTCCAACACACTCTTTCGCCAGATTTTCGCAGCCAACATCACCCAATCCGAGTCCATGTTCTTCGCGAAAACAAAAGACTCCAGAAAACCTGACGGAATTATTACCCCCGAAAACATTCTCGAATCCGGAGAATGTGGCTTTTCCTACATCGCCGGTCTTTCATCCAAAGACGATCCTTCCACCCCCATCGCCCTCACCCCACTCATCCCCGGCACCACCAAGTTCGACCCCAAGCCTTTCAAAGGCTTTGCCGTCGTCCTCCAGATCGACAATTCCGTCCGTTCTTACAAAATTGAGAATGACGGCCACATCTACCGCGACGGCAAAAACCTCCTCTCCCCCAAGCATCCCATCTGGAAAGGAATAGCTCCCGACATCCGCTATCCTGATCTATAAATATGGAGAAGGGCGTTTCCCAACCCCTTTTCCACAAGCCGAGTCTTCCGCGCCAGTCCTCCGCAAAGGGGTTGGGAAACACCCTTCTCCATATTCCCAAACCCATGTCCGAAAACCCCAAATCAAAATCTTTCGGCTGGCCGTTCTGGCTAGTGTTAACCCTGATCGTTTTTTTGCTCGCTGGCCTGACCGCTCCCATGACCATCCGCTGCAGAAAAAAACCCGAACAAACAGAAGCCACTAGCAACCTCCGCCAGATCGGGCTCGCGCTTTTTGAGTTCGAAACCGAATACGGCTCCTTCCCCAGCCAGGCCACCGTAGCAAAAGTGACGGCAGAATATCCCGACCACGGTCTCGATCTATCCGGAAAGTCCTCAAACTCTCTTTTCCGCCGTATCGCTGAATATCGATAAAGACGGCCACGCCGTGAGCGGTGGGCACACCTTGTTTTCCCCGGAAAATCCCATTTGGGGAGGCGTAGTCCCTGATATCCGCTATCCTGAAGGGTTGTCCGCATCAAACCCTTCCTTTTTCCAGAAACTCTTTTCAAAATAGCCTTTCCACGCGCCGACTGAAGTCAGCGCTCCAATAAACTCCGTCAAACCAAATTGACTTCCCCTGCGATCACACATACCCTGTGTGCATGCCCAATCTCACCCTCTCCATCCCTGAGGATCTGCTGAAAAACGGTCGCAGCTACGCCCAATCCCGCGGAACTAGCCTCAACGCGCTCGTTCGCGAGCTTCTGACCGAGAAAGTCTCAAAACCCGCTGAGACCGTCGATTCCATCATAGCCCGGCTCCGCCAGTCGCCCGGTAATTCCAAAAGCATCCGGATCAATCGCGAAGAGCTTCACCGCCATTGATCTATGCCTGCCAAGACTTTTCTGGATACCAATATCCTCACCTACTCCATCGACCGCGCGGATCCCACCAAACAGGAAACCGCAATTTCCCTCATCGCCGCCCATGCCAAGCAACGCAGCGGCATCATCTCCACCCAGGTTCTCCAGGAATTCTACTCCGCTGCCACCCGTAAACTCGGCGTCCCACCAACTCTCGCGAAACAATATCTCACCGATTTCCGCATTTTCGATATTGTCCAGATCACCCCGGATATCATCGAAAGCGGCATCGACTCCAGCATCCTCCACCAACTCTCCTTTTGGGACGGCCTTATCCTCGCCGCCGCTTCAACAGCCAACGCCGACATCCTCTTAACCGAAGATCTGAACCACGACCAAACCATCCAAGGAATCAAAATCCAAAATCCATTCCTCTAACCAAGCCTACTCGTCTTCATCCTCTTCCTTGAGATTTAGAATGACCTGAGAGCATTAGCGATCAATCCATCACGCAGCGAAGCTCACCTCTCATAGCCCTTAGGCAATTTACAATTAAAAGTTTTGAAAACCACCGCCATCCTCGTCGCCGCCGGATCCAGCCAACGCATGGGCTTCGACAAGCTCGCCGCCCCCATCGACGGCAAGCCCGTCCTCGCCCGCACGCTCGACGCCTTCCTCGCCTGCGAAGCCATCACCGAGATCCTCGTCATCTGCCCTCCCGAGCGCTTCTCCCTCCTCGACGAATCCACCTTCACCAAACCCGTCCGCCGCATCGATGGCGGAGCCGCCCGTCACCTCTCCGTCGCCAACGGCCTCGCCGCCGTCTCCCCGAATGTGGAGCTCATCGCCATCCACGACGCCGCCCGTCCGCTCGTCTCCCAGCCCGACATCCTCGCTACCATCGCCGCCGCCAGTGAACACGGAGCCGCCGCCCTAGCCCGCCGCGTCACCGAGACCCTGAAACGCTCCGACGAATCCGATTTCACTACCGTCGCCGTGCCCCGCGAGAACCTCTGGTTCATCGAGACCCCTCAGATCTTCAAAGTCGACCTCATCCAATCCGCCTACGCTCACGTCCTCGAAAACGACCTCTCCGTCACCGACGAAACCTCCGCCCTCGAAGCCATTGGTGTAAAAACCAAGCTAGTCCCCTCCACCTCCCCGAACCCGAAAATCACCACCCCAGCAGATCTGGCGGGCCTTGATTCGGATCTTCCTTCTTCCACTGATCACTGATCACTTGGCACTGATCACCAAGAAGCTACGCTTCGCCTGTGCCCGCCACCTACTCCACCCACGATCTCCCCGGCGGCCCGCGCCTTGCCCACGCCCATCTCCCGGAATCCGAGTGCGCCGCGCTCTCGATCTACATCCCGGTTGGTTCCCGCGATGAATCGGGGAGCATCCCCGCCGGCCTCGCGCATTTCTCCGAGCACATGGCTTTTAAAGGCACCAAGACCCGCTCCGCGAAAGAGCTCACCCTCGCCATCGAGTCCGGCGGCGGCCAGGCCAACGCCTGCACCTCGGAGGATCACACCATTTACGAAGCCCAAGGCGAGGCGGAGCTCATGCCCGTCCTCATCGAAGTCCTCGCCGACATGGTCTGGCACTCCACCTTCCCGGAAAATGAGATCGACCTCGAGCGCGACGTCATCGGCGAGGAAATCACTATGATCCGGGAAAACCCCTCGGATCATATCAACGACCTGCTCGCCTCCGCCCTCTGGCCGGAACACCCCCTCGGCCAATCCATTTCCGGCTCACTCGAATCGATCGAAAAGATCACCCGCTCCGGACTGAAAAATTTCACCAAGCATCACCACTTCCGTAAAGACCTCGTCATCGCCACCGCCGGGCCGATGACCGCCGATAAAATCCTCGAAACCCTCCTCCCCCTGCTGCCGAAAAAATTCAAGAAGCCCCCACTCCGCCTCGGCTATTCCCCATCCCCCTCGCGCGAAATCATCGACACCCGCCCCACCGACCAGCTCCAACTCGCGCTCGCCTGGCACACCCCCGGACGCCATGCGGAAGAGCGTCACGCCCTGCGCCTGCTCTCCCTCGTCCTCGGCGAATCCTCCTCCTCCCGGCTCTTCAACGAGCTCCGCGAAGAGCGCGGCCTCTGCTACCAGGTCGGCAGCGAAACCTCTCTTTTTCACGAAACCGGAGCCCTCCACATCATCGCCGGCCTCGATCCCGATTCCCGCGACGAATCCCTCGAAACCATTTTCAAAGAAACCGAAGACCTCGCCGCCAACGGCCCGCGCCCGGGGGAACTCGAACGCGCCAAGCGCCTCGCCATTGCCCAATCCAAGCTCGCCTTCGAATCCACCGCCGCCCACGCCGCCTGGGCCGGTGAAGGCCTGCTTTTCCACAACCACATCCCCTCCCCCCAGGAAGCCCGCGAAAACCTCCTCAAGGTCACCGACGAACAGATCCAATCCATCGCAAAACAGATTTTCTCCCAAATCCCCGCCACCGCCGAGATCCGGGCATAATGCCGCTTGAACTGCAAAGTTGACTCACAATTGACTTATCTACTTGACCCATAGATTGACTTAAACTTTACTCATCACGCGATGAGCTACCAACCCGTTTTCTCAATCAGCTCCAGTCTTCTCTCCCACGTGGAGGAGATCGCCTCGCTGCGCGAGCGGATCCAGGGTGCGTCCATCGACCTGCAATGGATTCCCGCGCTTCAGAAAGACACCCGCACGAGAAACGTTCACGCCTCCACTGCCATCGAGGGAAATCCACTCAGCCTCGCCCAAGTGCGCGCTCTTGAGGAGGGCCTTGAGCTTGCCGCCTCCGATCCCCGCTCCACCCGCGAAGTGACGAACTATTTCGCCGGCCTGCGTTATGTGGAAAAAAATTCGTTTCTAAAAAAAATCCGTCACGAACACCTCTTCGATCTCCACAGGATCCTCGCCGGCGAGGTGATGGATCAGGGACAAGCAGGGAGCTATCGCACCATCGGCGTGCGGGTCGGGGATCATCTTCCTCCCAACCCTGCCGATGTTTCACCGCTGATGTTCGAGTTACTTACCTGGTGGAATGACGAAGCCCCGAAAATTTCCCCCATCCTGAGTTCGGCGATTCTGCACTACCGCTTCGAGGACATCCACCCATTCGCCGATGGCAACGGCCGCACCGGACGCGCCCTCTCGCTATGGGAGCTTTACCGGCGCGGCTTCGACACCCACCACATCTTTTCGGTCGACGAATACTACTGGGAGGACAGGCTCGGCTACTACGCGGCGCTTGATCAGGTGCGGCGCGGCGGGGAAGACCTTTCCGAATGGTTGGAATACTGCGCGAGAGGACTCCACCAGACCCTGGAACGGGTATGGCTCCGCATCCGAGAATTCCAAAGCAAAGGCGTGCCCAGGCTGACCCTCACACCGCAGCAGGAAAAACTCCTCCTCCTCCTCCGAGATCACGGATCGCTGGCTCCCACCGAAATCTGGGATCTACTTTCGCTCTCGAAACAGGGAGCGATGAACGTGCTCAACCCTCTTCTGGAAGCCGGACTGATCGAGAAAAGAGGCTCGAAGAAAACCGGGAAATACTTTCTGATCCAACTAAGAACGTAACATTCCCGGCCGATTAAAATCGGCCCTCTCCCACTGATCACTGATCACTCGGCACTTTTCACTTCCATGCATTTCCACCCCTTCACTTCCGCCCACTACGTCACCCTCGCCGTAGGTTTCGCGCTCATCGCGGCATTGATCCTTTTCGCAAGGCGATCGGATGGCAACCAACGCATCGCAACCGCCCTACTCGCCTTCCTCAATCTCAGCTCCTACCCGCTGGCACTCTTCGCATGGCGCGAATATCCGCGTGCGCTCGACAACGTCCTGCCCCTGCACCTCTGCGACCTCGCCGCCATCATCGCCGGATTCGCGCTCTTCACGCGCAGACCGACTCTGCTCACGCTCACGTATTTCTGGGGGCTCGGCGCTACATTCCAAGCACTCGTCACACCGGCCATCACCATCGGCCCACCCCACCTGCCCTTCATCCAGTTCTTCGTCCAGCACTTCGCTATCGTCGCTGCGGCACTCTACATCCCCCTCGTCCTGAAGTGGAAACCGAAGATGCCGTGGTGGAAAACGCCGCTCAAGGTATTCGGAATCTCGGTCGTCTACCAGGGCTTCGCGCTGCTGGTGAACACCTTACTGAAAACCAATTTTGCCTTCGCCTCCCGCCCGCCGGACAACCCCTCCCTCATCGACCACCTCGGCCCATGGCCGATCTACCTGTTCGTGATGCAGCTGCTCGCGCTTGCGATTTACCTGCTGCTGGCGCTGCCATTCAAGGGGTGCAAAAAGGCAGGGGCGACTGAATGATGACGGCTCTCACAATCCAGCCGCTCGCGCTCCAAATCGATATCATCGAGGCTGCCTCCAATCGCTCCGGAGCGGCACTCGACAAGGCGGTCGCATCCTTTGAGTCCGGCCTTGCCAAGGACGATACTCTCGCCGCTTTTCATCGCTGAAGAAATAACAGCAGACTGCCGCTTGGGACACCTGCGCATTTTCCGGTTTCCGGCCTCTGGTTTCTGGTGTCTCTTAAACCCATGACCGCTCCCGCAAAAAAACGCCCCCGCGTGAACGTCCGCCGTCCGGATGTGATGGAGCTCGTCTCCGCGGAGGTCGCCGTCCATTACCAGTCCTCCCTCGTCGAGAAGATCAAGGATCAGGGCGGCAAGATTTCGCGCGGCAAAACCACCCTCCTCCTCGCCCAGGACTTCGGCTTCTGCTACGGGGTCGAACGCGCCATCGATCTCGCCTACGCCTCCCGGAAAGTGTTTCCCGAGAACCGGATCTTCTTGATCGGCGAAATCATCCACAACCCGGATGTGAACACACATCTCCGGGAGATGGGTATCGTTTCCCTACCGTGGAAGAAAATCGACGCCACCTACGACGACCTCCAGCCCGAGGACGTGGTCATCGTCCCGGCATTCGGTGCCCCTACTTCTTTCATGGAGAAGATCGAGGAGCGCGGCTGCTACACGGTCGATACCACCTGCGGAGATGTGATGAAAGTCTGGCGGCGCGTGCGCGGCTACGCAAAGGATGGCATCACCTCCATTATCCACGGAAAGGAGAACCACGAGGAAACCCGAGCCACCGCCTCGCGCGCGCTCGGCGAGGACAGACAAGGCCATTACCTTATCATTCTCACCCTCGATGACACGGATTACGTCTGTGATTTTATCCGCAACGGCGGCGACAAGGATGCTTTACTGAAACGCTTCAAGGGGTCTTACGAAGTGGGCTTCGATCCCGATATCCACCTAACAAGAATCGGTGTCGCAAACCAGACGACCATGCTCAAAAGCGAAACGCAGGAAATCCAGAACCGCCTAGCGAAAGCCATCAGCGAGCGTGATGACTCTTCGGAAAATTTCTCCGTCTTCGACACCATCTGCGGCGCCACCCAAGAGCGCCAGGACGCGCTTTTCGAGATGCTGAAGACGAATATGGACATGCTGTTGGTGGTCGGCGGATACAACTCATCGAACACCGCCCACCTCGTCGAAATCGGCGAAAAGGAACTCCCAACTTTTTTCATTCGCGACGCCTCGCAAATCAAATCATTGGAGCAAATCGTCCACTACGATCTGCACCACGAACGCGAGACAACCTCGGACTACGCGGGTGTTTTCTCCGGCAAGGAGCACGTCATCATCGGTCTCACTGCCGGTGCGTCCTGCCCGAATAACCTGATCGAGAATACCGTCCGCAAGGTATTCTCCCTGCGCGGCGAGACGCTGGAATAACGGAGAATGAGGCTCAACCTCCCTGGCCTGCTGTAGCTTTCCCCAAGGCCGCCTGCGGCGAGGGGGCAAGCTGAGATTTATGGGTGCCCGGGTTGTGCTGCCGCCTGGAAGGACGGCTTTCCATACTTCCCGCCCGGATCAGGCCAGAGAAAAATCACGCAAGATCCATTACCATTACCTTTGCCCACATCTCTTTGTGGCCGCCGGAGTAAGCGTCGTGGACGGGATCAGCCTTCTGGTATTTCTCGTGAGCCTCCATCGTATCGAAGTGGAAGGAAATCCCGTAATCCCAGGAGTGATCGGTAACCGGGCGTTCATCGGTAGGCGCGGGTGTCCCCCAATGCGCCTTGGAGACGTTCGTTGATTTCACCAACTCGTTGAGCGCCGCTTCCATCCGTGCACGGCCGACATCGTTCCTGTATTCATCCTTCAGCCAGAAATAAACATGATGTTCCATACCCGGGATTCTGGCGGAGCATGCGGAGCTTGCAACCCTAATGGAGAACCGTGCCTGTGGCCGGCTATCTTTTTCAGCGTCACAAATATTTCATGAACGCCGTGTAGACCTCCGGCGGGATATCCAGCAGGCCGTAGTCCTTCGAGGAAACAAACAGCAGGCTTTGCTTTCCCTTTCCGAGAAGCTGCCCTTCGGAGCCGAAGATCTGATGCTCCAGGGTGCAGAATTTCCGATCCGCCTTGGCGACCTTGATCTTCACCGTGATCGTGTCGAACTCACGGGTCTCGCGGACGAACTTGTGCTCGAAGGAGCGGGTCAGGATTAAGAACTTCGTCGTCTTCAGATTGAAATCCGGCATGGTCGCATTGAAGAATAATTCGCGGGTTTTCCCGACATAGAGCGGATACATGCCGAAGTAGACGTTGCCGACGGAGTTCGTGTCCTGGTAGGTCGCCACCATGGAATAGACGAACCATTTTCCCTCGAAGTGCCCCATCAGGTCGTGGCTGCCTGCGGAATCTGGGGCGACTACTTGGGCGGGCGTCGGCTGTTCCTGTTTCGCAATGGCCTTGATCGCCGGGATCTCCGCAGCGGCGTGTATCATCTGATCCGCCTTCTCCGTGACGAGACGAAGTAGATCGGTAGTGGTCACCAGCCATACCACGTAGGCCAGCGGGAGGAGCGAGCCGACATACATGAGCACGTTCTGATCAACCATGTAGCCGAAGGCGAAAATGACCAGGCACAGGCAGGCCATCGAGAACATGCGGATCTGCGGAAGAGGTTGCTGCGAGTTCGGGACAAAGCAGCGGGCGATCGCCAGCGCCGCGTAGCCCACAAAAAACGAGGCGTAGAACACCATAAAATACTCCAGCTCGAACTCCGCGAAATACCCGCCTAGGGTGATCAGCGCCACGATGAAAAACGTCGGGATCGGCGAGGCGATGATCTGCTTCGGGATGATGGAGATCAGCATGTTATCGCTTTTCTCCACGTTCTTTTCGAGGAACCACTTGAGCGAGACGTAGCCGCTGTCGAGCGTCGTCAGCACACAGATCACAAGGAAGCCGAAGTAGGCCGCCGGAATCAGTGAGTTCCCCGTAAATCCGTTGGAGAAATACTGCACGATGATGTTGTGGCCATAGACGAGATCGTCGAGCCCGGATGCGGCGACCTCGAAGCTCCCCTTCGCATTCCCCATCACCCACATCGCCAGATGGCCGTGGAACAGCAGCAGCAGAAAAAAGATGATCCCGCCGAATATGTAGCTGAGGCGGATCGACGTGCCCTCGCGGTGGATTTGGATCGCACGCTGCCAATGTTGCAGATCCAGCCAAGGACCGACGAGCAACCCAACAATCAGCGGCACCGCGAGCCCCCAGAAACGGTTCGACGTGTAGCCGTTTTCCATCCCCAGCCCGCTGAAGCCCTGACCCACGCCCGCCGGACTCAGGGAAAGCAGCACGGTAACGATGCAGAGGAAGAGCAACCCGCCCAGCAGCGCATGCCCGGCCTTGATTTTCCGGATGCCGAACTCTTCCCCGAAAAGACAACCAACCGCCAACAGCACGAAGACCGACATCGTCACCGACAGCGCAATCACTGCTTTCCCATCGAATCCATCAATCGTCCCGAGCAGCGGCACGAACAGGTATTTCACCAGCGCAAATACCGTCAGCGAAAGCGCGACGATCTGGTAGATGTAGAAGATCAGCCGGAAGGGTTTTGCAAAGCTGTCGAAAAACTGCGCCAGCGACTCATGGCCTCCTGGATGGCGCTTCGCCACGATCTGTGTCAGCCAGCCGAAGAGCATCAGGCCGAGAGCGTTCGGGACGGCAAACATCAGCAAGCCCTGCATCCCGAACATGAAGGAGATCTGGACGCTAAAAAACAAACCCAACCCCCACATCCACGCAAGCGCCACGGAATTCCCCCACAACAAAGCGTTAAGCCACCGTAAATTCATGCTCGCAGCATCCCCGTGATCGCCCCACACCGCAAGCACTGCGTCGCAGCACCAGCTATTCGGCGTTCGATGTTGGACGTTCGATGCTCCATGTTTCATCTTCCCCCCCTCATGAAAGCCCGGCTCGGACCACCCCTATCCGCAATTCTCCTCCTGCTTTTGGGGGTGGCATCTGCAGAAACCCTCTCCACCCCCCGCCTTACCTGCAAAATCGTCCAAACAGAAGAGGTCACTACCCTCACAACAAAAGTCAAAGGCTCCGACAAGTCTGTCGTTTTTCGTGTCGATTGGAAAAACCGGCATGAGAAGGCCCAGGGATTCAAGGCCTCCAAGCCCGAGGGCGCAGCCATCACATCCACCTACCGCCTCGGCAAAACCACCATCACTCGCACCATACTCGCAAGCGCCACGGCGGATTGCATCCTGCTCCACGTTATCTCGGACCAACCAGGAGCCGTCTCCTTCAACGCCCGATTCGTTTCCAAAAATCCCGTGGATATCATCAACCGCCGGGAAATCATCCTTCCCGGGAAGGATATCCAAGCCCACGCATGGGTTATCCCTTTCGAGTCCGATGTCCACGACGACGGCAAGAGCACGATTTTTCTAAATGGCGAGGGCGAGGCGCTCATCATCCTGAACCTCACCAGCAACCCGGAAACCACCCCCATTTCCAACACTCTCACCCGCCTCGGCAAGAAACACGACCCCGGCCACACCCCGCCCAGCCCCCACCTCATCTGGGAGGCTGTCGAGGAGGGGGTGAGGGAGGGATCGGGGGAGGGGGAGAACGAATGATCCGAATTCAATTCCCCCCTTACCCCCTTCTCTACAATACCCCCTCTTCTTCAATCCCTCTTCTTTACAAAGTTTAGAGTTTGAAATCCCACGTTTTCCCCCTTTAATCCCCCGCCCAGCCACCGACCCATGATCGAAAACCTTCGCAAATACACCGGACTCATCATTGTCCTCTTCGTCCTCGTCCTCATCGGATTCCTTTTCATGGACACCAGCAGCATGCGCACATCCCAAGGCGGTGCCCCTTATGTCAAGATCTCCGGGCGGACCTACACCGACAAGGAGTTCGTCAACCTCGGCGACTCTGCCTACCAGCTCACACAATCGCTCGCCCAGGGCGGGGATTTCCAGCTCTACTCCTTCCTCTTCACACTCGCCGGCAACGCCCGCGACCAAAGTGAGGCCACACTGAACTTTTTCACCAACCGCATCCTACTTCGCTCCGCCAAGGAAGAATTCGGCCTGTACCCGGGCGAAGAGGAAATTGATTCCTTCATCCGCCAATTGCGTGCCTTCACCGGCCCCGACGGCGCTTTCTCCCAGGAGAAATACCGGAACTTTATCGAGAAAGGCATCGGCCGCCTCGGCCTCACGGAAGCCGATGTCCGGGAACTGGCGTCGGATGTCATCGCCCAGCGCAAGCTCGCCGAAATCCTCGGCTCCGGCCTCACCACCAACCGCGAGCTTGTCGCGAAACGCATCGCCCTCGACTCGCAGCGCATCAGCATCAACGTCACCCGCATCGACATCGACCCAATCGAGGAGAAAATCGACCCTTCCGAGGAGGAGATCAAAACCTATTGGGAAACCGTGCGCGACGCCTTCCGCACACCGGAGAAACGCAGGTTCTCCTACGTCATCGCCAAGCCGACTTTCCCCGAAGAGCTGGCGGAGATTCCGGCACTCGCCGCGGACGCCACCGACGAGGCGATCGCAGAGAACGAAGCGAAAAAGGCAGCCCGCACAGCGAAAATCGCCCAAGCCCGCCGCAAGGCTCAGCTCGAGACTGACGCGAAGGTCGATGATTTCCTCTACAATCTGGAGTCCAAGGAGAACATCAGCTTCGACGATCTTGCCACAGAGGACGAATGGGATCTCAAGGTGACGGAACTTTTCGCAGCTAACCAAGCCCCCGACGACCTCAAGGCTACGCTTCGCTCCTCCAGCTCGCAGGGCACCGCATCCGACGAACTATTCCGCATGAATGTGACTTCGGATCCATTCTCCAAGATCTCCCCTGCAATCGCCATCGGGGACAACGAATGGCTCCTCGCCCGCCTCGACGAAACAGAGGAATCTCGTGTCCAGACCTACGACGAAGCACGCGCCGATGCACGCGCCCGCCTGATTGCTGAGCTGGCCGCCGCCGCACTCAAAAAAGCCGCCGACGAGGCTGCGGAAAAAATCAAGGCCTCCCTCGCCGAAGGCAAAACCTTCGCCGAAGCCGCCACTGCCGCAGGAATCACCAACGAGGCGATCAGCCTCCCGGAAGTCACCGCCGGCTACCAGGGCGACACCACCAAGGTTCCTTCCACTCTCTTCAACGACTCCAAATACACGGATCCCGGCAGCCTCGCCGAGCCCGTCATCGAATCGGATCGCGCGTTTATCGTCCACGTCGGAACCCGCGAGGTCGTGAAAAGCGATGCCACCGCCACTACCGTGGATGCACAGGTCAGCCAAGCCACCGAATCGAACAAGATCTCGGCCTTCACCTCGTGGCTCAACACACGCAACGAAGCCGCCGACGTCCAGCCTCTCTTCGCCCAGTAATATGGAGCGCGGCTTTTCAAGCCGCTTCCTCGCGCACCGCTCCCCATCCGCGCCCGCCCCACCCATCTTCCTTGGAAGTTGAATTTTGAACTTTGAGTTATTGAGCGCAGCCCTCCAATCCCTTTTCGACGACGCCTCCGGCCATCTCGCCCTCGGCGAGCTCGAGGAATCCGCCGTCCTCTACCGGAAATGCACGGAATTGGATCCCACCCACTTCGATTCCTGGCACGCCCTCTCCATGGCACTCTTGAAAACCGACAAGCTCAAGGACGCCCTCGGTGCCTCCCTCCAGGCTACCTCCCTCCAGCCCAACGACCTCCTCGCCTGGACCGCCCTCTCCCAGATCTACGTCCGCCTCGGCGACATCCCCAACGCCGAAGCAGCCAAAGCCAACTCCCGCATCCTCTCCCTCGGCGGAAAAGTAGTCCGTTAAAGGTGAAGAGTCGCCATCACCTACCCGCCCCGCACCACAGACTCTTCCTTGAGTTTTGAAATTTAATATTTATGTTTTTCCTCACCACCGCCATCGACTACACCAACGGCTCTCCGCACATCGGTCACGCCTACGAAAAAGTCCTCGCAGACGTCATCGCCCGCTACCACCGCCTCGCCGGTGAAGAGGTGTATTTCCTCACCGGCGTCGATCAGCATGGACAGAAAGTCCAGCAGACCGCTGAAAAAGAAGGCGTTTCCCCCGCCGAATACGTGGCAACCGTCACCGCACGTTTCTCCTCCCTCTGGGAAAAAATCGGCGTCGAATACGATGGCTGGGCCGAGACCGTCGATCCGCGCCACAAGACCTGCGTCAGCGCCATTCTCACGGATCTCCATGCCCGCGACCAGATCTACAAGAAATCCTACAAAGGCTTCTACTCCGTCCGTCAGGAGCAGTTCCTCACCGACCGCGACCGCAACGAAGCCGGCGAATTTGGAGCTGAATGGGGCGAGGTCACCGAGATCGAAGAGGAGAACTATTACTTCAAGCTCTCGGAGCACACCCCGTGGCTGCGCGATTTCTTGGAGAAATCCGACGACACCATCCTCCCCGCCTTCCGCAAAGCGGAGCTTGTCAACGCCCTCGAAAAAAACACCGGCGCAGATCTCTGCATCTCCCGCCCGAAGGATCGCCTCACCTGGGGCATAGCCCTGCCCTTCGATGATGATTTCGTCACCTACGTCTGGTTCGACGCACTGATCAACTACATCTCCTTCATCGGCTACAGCCCGGATCCCACCCTCCCCGAATTCGAAAGCATCTGGACGAACCGCCCAGTCCACATCATCGGCAAGGATATCCTCGTCCCCGCACACGGCATCTACTGGCTCGCCATGCTACACGCCATCGGTTTCACCGATGAAAAAATGCCGCAGCTCCTCGTCCACGGTTGGTGGAACCGCAGCGGCGAGAAAATGTCCAAGTCCCTCGGTAACATCGTCGATCCCATGGAGCTCGCCGACACCTTCGGGGTGGACGCCCTCCGCTACTACCTCGTCCGCGATATCCACACCGGAAAGGACTCGAACTTCGATGTCGAGCGCCTCGTCATGCTCTTCAACACCGAACTCGCCAACGAACTCGGCAACCTCTGCAACCGCGCCCTCAACATGAGCGTGCGTTACACCGAAGGCGTCATCTCCCCCGGCGGCCCGCTCACTCCCGACGACACCGCCCTCCAGCAATCGCTGATCGACAACACCGCCGCCTACCGCAAGGCGATGGACAACCACGAGGTCTCCATGGCTCTCGAAGCCATCAACCGCCACGTCGTCCACTGCAACCAATACGTTGACCGCTTGAAACCATGGGAGTTGAACAAAAACCTAGAGAGTAAAGGTCGCCTCGCCACCGTCCTCCACCACCTCGCGGAATCCGTCGCCCACTGCGCCGTCCTGCTCTCCCCCGTGCTCCCCGATGCCGCCGCGAAACTCGCCGACCAAGTCAAACTCCCGAAGCTCACCGAACTGAAACTCGAGGACCTGAAATGGGGACTCATCCCCGACGGCCACGAGATCGTAAAGCCCTCCCCGGTCTTCCCTAGGATCGAGATCAAGGCGGAGGAGTGAGTCCCCGCCGCCGTGCCGCCAGTTCATTTTTCTGGGATTGCTGAGCCCAACTGGCAACGTAGGTAACTTCAAACCTGCGCTGTCCTCCGGCAACGGTTCGATCACGCACCGGAACTATGAAAACCCTTCTTTTGCTTCTCGCCCTCATGGTTCCGCTCTTCGCACAGGAAAAGCCCAACATCGTCTGGATCGTCAGCGAGGATAATTCTCCCACTGGATCGGCTGTTATGGCAACGAACAGGCACAGACCCCGCGCATCGACCAACTTGCGAAAGAGGGTGTCCTTTTCGAACACGCCTACTCGAACGCCCCGGTCTGCGCCGTCGCCCGCGCGACCATCCTGACCGGCGCCTACTCCCCGACGCTAGGCACTCAGCACATGCGCTCCCGCCGCAGGATCCCTAACATATATCGTCCTAACGTCGAGTACCTCCGCGCCGCCGGTTACTACTGCACCAACGCCTCGAAAACGGATTACAATTTCGAAGGTAACGACGGTTCCTACTGGGACGAATCCTCCGGCAAGGCGCACTACAAGAACCGCCCGAAAGGAAAGCCCTTCTTCGCTATCTTCAACCTCGGGGTTTGCCACGAAAGTTCACTTTTCAAAAAAGGAGCTGCCGAACCGAAGCGACTCAAGCCGGCAGAAATCGATCTCCCACCCTACCTCCCCGATCTCCCGGAAATCCGCAAGGACTACGCCCGCTATCACGACCGCATCACCCAAATGGATGACCAGGTTGGCAAAATTCTCGACGATCTTGAAAAAGCCGGCCTCGCGGATAACACCATCGTTTTCTACACCTCGGATCACGGCGGCGTGCTACCACGCGGAAAACGCTATCTCGAAGAAACAGGCGTCAAAATTCCTTTTATCATCCGTGTCCCGGAAAGTCTCAACGCCCTCTCACCGTTCAAGCCCGGCGATCGCGTTGACGAACCTGTCGCCTTCATCGACATGTCGCCGACCTTCCTTTCCATCGCCGGAATCGACACCCCGCAACAGATGCAGGGCCGCGCGCTTCTCGGAGCCAAACGCAAGGAACCCGCCGCAGATGAAATGGAGTTTCTTTTCGCCGATCGCTTCGACGAACTCTACGGAATGCGCCGCGGCCTGACCGACGGGAAATGGAAATACATCCGCAACTTCAACCCGCATCTTCCGCTCGCTCCCTACTCCTTCTACCAGTTCGGCCAACCCGGTTGGGTCGCATACAAGAAGGCTTGGGAGGCCGGCAAGCTGACCGGGGTTCACAAAGCCCAATGGGAGCCGCCGCTGATTTCCGAACAACTCTACGACCTTGCCGCCGACCCATGGGAAATCAATAACCTCGCCGCAGATCCCGCCCACGCGAAGAAACTCATAACCCTCCGTGCTCGCCTCAAGGAAACTATGAAGGAGGTCAGGGACACCGGTCTCGTCCCCGAACCGATGTTCGACAAGCTCGCCGGCAACTCGACAATCACCGATTCCGTCCAAAGCAGTGAATTTGAATTCCACGAAATCATCGATCTCGCTTTCGAAGCCACATCAATGGATGAAGCGAACCTACCCACTTTGAAGAAAGCCCTCACGTCTGCCAATCCTGTGAAACGCTATTGGGCAGTAACCGGCATGCTGGCTCTTGGTAAAAAAGCAGCTTCTGAAGCCGGTGATGTCGCGCTCCTTCTCAAGGACTCCAGTCCAGTCATCCGAACCACCGCAGCAGAGGCTCTTTACCAATGGGGAAAGAAGGATATCGCTACGAAAGCACTCATCGCAAATGTCGCATCTGAAACGAATTCCTCATCCCTGCTCCATCTCCTCAACACCCTCCGTCGCCTCGATCTCCTCGGCCTGCTGCCCAAGGACTGGGCAAAAGACAAGGCCATGAAGGCTGGCAACCAAGACTACATCAAGCGCTTCTCGCAGCGGATGAAGAAATAATCTAAGCCCGATTAATCGGGCGGATAAGCCTATTCGGCGGCTGGCGGCGTCTCGGTTTCGACCGTAGCATCAGTTTGCGCCCCCTCTTCCACCTCGCCTTCCGCCTCGCCTTCCGCATCCTCGCCGTCGGGAATCACAAGAGAGATATCCTGAAGTTTCTCCTTGGCTTTCAGGCTGAGGAGTTTCACTCCCTGGGCATTCCTGCCCGTGGTGCGGACTTCGTTCACGCGGATCCTGATGGACTGCCCGGTGGAGGTCATGAGCATGAGTTCGTGCTCTTCGGTGACAGCGAGTGCTCCGACCAAGGGGCCGGTCTTTTCTGTAACCTTCATGGTGATGATGCCTTTGCCACCGCGTGATTGCTTGCGGTATTCCTCGAAGGCCGTGCGTTTGCCCAAGCCGTTTTCAGAGGCGACGAGCAGGGTGCAATCATCGGTGACTTTCGCGAGACCGACGACGTAATCGCCTTCGACCGGACGGATGCCCATGACTCCCTGTGAGGAGCGGCCGAGCGGACGGGTGTCCTGCTCGGAGAAACGAAGGCTGATCCCCTCATGGGTAACGAGAATGATGTCCTCATCGCCGGCTGTCAGGGCGCTACCGATGAGTTCGTTTCCTTCCTCAAGAATGATAGCAATCGTTCCTGCCTTGCGGTAGTTGCGGAATTCGTTGAGAGCGGTTTTCTTCACCTTGCCCGAGCGGGTGGCGAAAAAGACATAGCCCGCGTCCTCACGGAAGGTGATGTCGTTGCCATCATCATCGACGGCACGCTCAAGGCGGAGCATCGCGGCGATGCTTTCCTCCGGTTGGAGATCGAGCACATTCTTAATGCTGCGGCCAACGGACGTGCGGGAACCCTCGGGAAGTTCGTAAACACGTTCGACGTAAAGGCGTCCGGTATTTGTAAAGAACAGCAGGTAATCGTGAGCTTGGACGGAGAAGAGATGCTCGACGAAATCGTTTTTAACATCCTTGGCGGTCGCCTTGGTCTCCATGCCTTTGAGACCTTTCCCACCGCGTCCTTGGAGGCGGTATTCGGTGGCCGGGGTGCGCTTGATGTAGCCGCGATGCGAGAGAGTGACAATCATCGCGTCGTTTGCGATGAGGTCTTCCATGGCTACTTCGCCGACTTCAGCGACGATCGGGCACTTCCGCGGAGAGGCATACTTGGCTTTGATCGCCATGAGCTCGTCCTTGATGATCGTGAGGACGCGCTCCTCGCGGGCGAGGATATCGAGATAGTCCGTGATCTCGACCAGGATGGCGTCGTATTCGCCTTTGACCTTGTCGCGCTCCATGCCGGTAAGCTGGTAGAGGCGAAGCTCGAGAATCGCATTCACCTGGCGCTCCGAGAAAACGTATTTATCTCCCTGCACAGCGGCTTGGGAGCGCAGCAGTATGCCGAGACCCTCGGCAGTAGCTGTGGAAAACTCGTAGGCGGCGAGGCGACTGCGGGCTTCGTCACGGTTCTTGGAATCGCGGATGATCTTGATGAAATCGTCGATGTGGCCGAGCGCGAGAAGGTAGGCCTCTAGAAGCTCGGCGCGTTCCTCGGCTTTTCCGAGTAGGTAACGGGTGCGGCGGATGACCACATCGCGGCGGTGCTCGATGTAGCAATCGATCGCTTCCTTGAGTGAAAGCTGCTTCGGGCGCTTCTCGTGGATCGCCAACATGTTGACGCTGAACGATGTTTCAAGGGCGGTAAGCTTGAATAGCTGATTCACGACGACCTGCGGGCGGGCGTCGCGCTTCAGCTCGATCTCGATGCGAGTTTCCTCATCGGAGAGGTCGCGCATCCCGGAAATACCGCCGAGGGTTTTTTCGTTCACCAGCTCCGCGATGCGGGTCTGGAGCGTGGCGCGGTTCACTCCGTAGGGAACCTCGCGGATGATGATCATCGATTTTCCGTTCTCGTTTTCCTCGATCTCAAGTTTGCCACGAAGACGCATGGAGCCGCGACCAGTGCGGAAATAATCCTCGATGCCACGGATACCGCGCACCTCGCAAGCGACTGGGAAATCCGGCCCCTTGATGTGTTCCATCAAACCGGGGAGGTCGATGTTCGGATCGTTGATCATCGCGCAGATGCCATCGATGACTTCGCCGAGGTTGTGCGGGGCGAGGTTGGTCGCCATCCCGACGGCGATGCCGGTGCCGCCGTTTACCAGGAAGTTCGGGAACGCGGAAGGCATGACGGATGGCTCCTTCAAAGTGCCGTCGTAGTTCGGAACGAAATCGACCGTGTCCTTGTCGAGGTCGTCCATCATCGCCATTCCGAGCGGATGGAGCCGCGCCTCGGTGTAACGCATGGATGCCGCGGCGTCGCCTTCCACGGAACCGAAGTTTCCCTGGCCATCGACAATGAGTTCACGCATCGACCATGGCTGCCCCATGTTGACCAAAGTGGAGTAAATCGAGGAATCGCCGTGCGGGTGGTAGTTACCCATCGTCTCACCGACGATCTTGGCGCATTTCACATGCGATTTCGAAGGGGTCACGCCGAGTTGGCGCATTGCGTAGAGAACCCGACGTTGGGAGGGTTTCAGGCCGTCGCGGACATCGGGAAGAGCACGCGAGATGATGACCGACATCGAATACTCGAGGAACGAATGGGAGAGTTCGTCGGCGACGTTGATGGGCTTGATGGAATCTATGGACATAAATGAAGTTTATTAGTCAGGGGGCAGGGGGCAGGGGTCAGGAGGTTTCCGACTTCGGGCCGATTGATTTGATATAAGCGTTGAGACGCTTTTTCAGGGTTTCGAGGTCCTTGTAGATTTGGCGGGCTATTTCCCTTTCGACTAGGTTTCTTTGGGCTGCTTTTTCAAGCCATGTTTGTGTTTCAACCAGTGACCCTCGAGAATAGTAGCAGAAATTTTGATTTTCTTTGAAGTGATAGCGCCCGTGGCCTTCTGTGATGTTGGCGGCTATCGAGTCGGCGGATCGAATAAACTGTTTTCCGACCGTGTCTTTACCGAGACAATCCCATTTGACGACGCAGTTCCAGACGATCTCGCCGAGGCGCATAGCTTCGCGATAGATTTCAAGTTCGTTCAGGGATTTACTCATCAACTCATGTCTACTGGCTCATGACGGACGTGTTACACGTCCAAGTTGCGGACGTTGAGGGCGTTGTCCTCGATGAAGCGCTTGCGGGGCTCGACTACGTCGCCCATGAGGATATCGAACATCCTGTCGGCTTCCACGGCGTTGTCCTCGTCGAGGCGGACGCGGAGGAACTGGCGGGTTTCCGGATCCATGGTGGTGGCGAAAAGCTGCTTGGCGTTCATTTCACCGAGTCCTTTGAATCGCTTGATCTGAACGCCTTTGGCGGAAATTTCGAGAACCTTGGAGAGGATTTCGGAAACGACGAAGATCGGCGTGGCGGTTGTCTTGTCGCCCTCGCCTTCGACGAGTTCGAAAATCGGTGTATCCATCGAGTAGAAGCTCTTCGTGTCGATACCGAGTTCCTCGAGTCGCGAGAAGAGTTTCGCGATCGCGATGGACTCGTGGAGTTCGTGGAGAACGGCGCGGCGCGACGGGCCGGTGACTTCGGCGAGTTCTTCGTCGGTGAGCTGTTCATCGAAAAGGCTGAGATCGCGATTCTCAGCGGCATAGGTCGACAGGGCAGCCTCGTCGGCGAAGTAGAGGATGGACTCGACGTTGCCCTCGCGGACGCGAACCATGTATTGCGGAAGACGGCCGTCTTCGCGGCGTGCTTCGAGGTATTCCTGGAAACTGCCGCCGTTGCCCTCGATCGCTCGCTGGAAACGGGACAGGGACGAGAGGTTTTCCAAAATGGTTTTCAGCTCTTCAGCAGGAAACTCGCGGGATTTGTCGAACGTGCGGAGCGTAACTTCGCCGGCACCGAGCTCGATGAGGATGGCGTTGAGCTCGTCGTTGTCCTGGACGTATTCGGAACGTTTTTTCCGGGTGACCAAATAGAGCGGCGGCTGGGCGATATAGAGATAGCCCTTTTTCACCAAGTCCGGCATGTGGCGGCAGAAAAACGTCAACAGCAAGGTACGGATGTGTGAGCCGTCGACATCGGCATCGGTCATGATGACGATCTTGTGATAGCGGACTTTTTCGAGATTGAACGCGCCGTCCTGATCCCCTTCCCCGATGCCCGCGCCGATGGCGGTGATCATGGATTGGATTTCCTTGTTCTGAAGGGCGCGGTGGAGACGGGCTTTCTCGACGTTGATAACTTTTCCGCGTAGTGGCAGGATCGCCTGTGTCCGCCGGTCGCGGCCTTGTTTGGCAGAACCACCAGCGGAGTCTCCTTCGACAATATAGAGTTCGGATTTCGCGGGATCGCGCTCGGAGCAATCGGCGAGCTTGCCTGGAAGGCCGCCGCCGGAGAGCGCGGATTTACGGACGGTCTCGCGTGCTTTGCGGGCAGCCTCGCGGGCGCGGGCGGCGTTGACCGATTTCTCGATGATCTTTCGAGCGAGCGCGGGGTTTTCCTCGAAATAACCATTCAGGCCTTCGTAGACGATGGAGGAAACAACGCCTTCGATCTCGGAGTTGACCAGCTTGCCTTTCGTCTGAGACGAGAAGCGTGGGCTGGGCATCTTCACCGAAATGACACAGACGAGACCTTCGCGGACATCGTCACCGGAGAGCGAAGGATCCTTGTCCTTGAGAATCTTGTTGGCCTTCGCGTAGGCATTGATCGCGCGGGTGAGCGCGGTGCGGAAGCCAGTGAGGTGGGTGCCGCCGTCGGCGTTCGGGATGCTATTCGCGAAGCAGAGAATCTGATCCTGGTAGGAATCGTTGTACTGGAAAACAACATCGGCGAAAACGTCCTCCTTGGTCTGCTTGCCGTCGTAGTCGTAATCGATCTGGCGCTTGCCGTTGATGACGACGGGCGACTCGTGCACGACGTTCTTGTTTTCACAAAGCTGCGCGACGAACTCGACGATCCCGTCCTTGTAGAAAAATGAGGCCTTCTTCGCGGATTCCGGGCGCTCGTCCTCGAGATCGATGGTCAGGCCGGGGTTGAGGAAAGCGAGTTCGCGGAGACGCGTGGCGAGGCGATCAAACTGGAAGGTGATCGTATCGACAAAAATCGTCGCATCCGGGAAGAAGCTGATCGCTGTGCCGGTTTTCTTCGGATCGGTATCACCGACGACGTGAAGGGGCTCGGTGGTCTTGCCACGCTCGAAGGCGATGCGGTGGATATGTCCGCCACGGGTGATGTCCGCCCGGAACCAGTCCGAGAGGGCGTTCACGCATTTTGCGCCAACCCCATGAAGGCCCCCGGAATATTTGTAGGCGCCCTGTCCGAATTTTCCGCCCGCGTGAAGATTTGTCAGCACCAGTTCGACGGCTGGCATACCGAATTTCGGGTGCATATCGACGGGGATGCCCCGGCCGTTGTCGGAGACGGAGATGGAGCCGTCGACGTGGATGGCGACCTTGATCTTCGAGCAGTATCCGGCGAGGTGCTCATCGATGGAGTTGTCCAGAACCTCGAATACGCAGTGATGCAGACCGCGCTCATCGGGATCCCCGATGTACATCCCGGGTCGCTTGCGGACGGCATCAAGACCTTCGAGCTTGTCGATCTGTCCGGCGTTGTATTCCTGCTCGGTTCCTACCTTTGTTTGGGCTTGCTCAGGCTCGTTGGGGATCTCTGACATATGGCAGGGACAGGGTCTGAAATCTCCGATGGGGAAACAAGGACTTATTGCACAAAAAGGGGGAATTTATCCTTTTCACAAGTCACTCAATAATAGCACCTTACAGAGTCACCCAGCCATCCATTGGCGCAGATAGAGGGTAACAAACAGGATCACCGCCAATACTGCCAGCGAGACGGCGAGAACCCGCAGCGTCCCGAACAATTCCCGGCGCTCTGTGTATTCACGATCAAGGTATCCATCGGCACGCACGCGCCCCCTGCCTCCGGTGGCATCGCCATGGCTGCGCTTCCTCATGGCTCCCGGCTGCGGAAGCTTGCCGCTGAGGGATTTCGCAGGGGAATCCTGCATTTGGAATTGCGACGTCTCGATCCATGCACCGCATTTCGGACAAGGACCGCTCACGCTCTCTTTGGAATCGGGAACGATAAGGGCAGTCTTGCAACCCGAACAAACGAATCGCAGTGACGCCGACGGCTGCCCTTGAGGGGCACTGGAGGGCTGGCTCACGTAGGAGTTCCTAACAAAGAAACCATATTCCTTCAAGGACAAAGCTTTCACTTACACACCCGGATCCACGGCCACTTGGTGCTGTTTCCGGTCGCTTCCGAGCTAAAATTCGCCCGAACTTGCAATAAATGGCTTGCATGATTGGCCTCCTAGCCGGAATCCTACGCTCCGCAGCGCACGAGTAGCTCAGCGGTAGAGCAACCCGTTTACACCGGGTCGGTCGGCGGTTCGATCCCGTCCTCGTGTACCACCCCTTTCTCCGCGAACGGGCTAGTGCCCTGAAAACCTTAATCTGACAGATGGGGATTTTAAAGGTCTTGAGAACACTAGTTGAACTCCTTGCGCTTCTCTTCCACCATGATGAGCCAGTTCATCATGACGACCGGAGGCAGCTCGGCGGGATGTTGGATTGCGGAAAGGTTGATCTTGATCTTGCTTCCCGACATCGAGTTACCGGAAACTCCGGTCGCATCGAGCGGGTGAACCGGGACAGCCACGCTATCGCTGGCGAGTGATCCGACCTGACCCGAATGTTCGACAGCGAAGGGATCCAGATCGACGCCATAGCGTTTCTCGGGGGTGAACAGCGAAGACGGGGGATAGAACGTACCGCTCAGAGGCGTGTAGCCTGTCGGAGGGGTGGTTTCGACGACATTGAAATCGTCACCGATGTGGAGCCGGAGATTGGTGACAAGCGAGAAGCCCGTGGTGAATGAAGTGAGATCACCGCATTCCTGAAGGATCACGCCATAGTCATTCTCGGTGCAGGGGATGATCGGCTTGGTGAGGTTGGTGCTGCCCACGTAGTCGACATTGATCGCAATCGAGTTGTTCACCCCGAGGTCGTCCGCGCCGAGGAGGATCATGAAATCCTCGAACCGCTCTGGATACACCGAAACGCAGATCTTGCCATTGGGAAGGTTCTTGATCCCGAAGGGATAGATCGGCTTGTAGTAGCCGTATTTGTAGGATCCCACGATGGGGTCGCCGAAGGTCTGGTTATCGAAAAGGATCGGGCCGCTTACGTTGTCCTTATAATAGAAGAACCCATTCGCCCCGTATGCAACATCAACGGGTGTATCGAAGTAGGCGGTGTTGTCTTCCCCCACCGAAAGGATGTAACCCACGGGCAGGTTGGCGGAGACCCCGCCGTTGAGCGGCAGCGTCAGCGTCTGGCGGCTTCCATTCTTCATATAGGTGAAACGCATCTCCGTCGGAGTTTGATCGCTCGCACTGACGCATTGGCTGATGTCCAGGGTCATCGCGCATTGCAGCGCACCCACAGAATAATTGTTCCATGTCGTCGGGGATAGCGTTGAAGATTCGTTGCTGTGTGCGTAGCGGTCGAAATAGTCAGCTCCCCGGTTGATGGGGACGAAGGCCGCCTTGCCGCTTTCGGAAGTGAGTGAAATAGGGAAGAAATCACCTTCCGTGAGGTGGAAGTTCTCGCGGACGCCCGGCGTGAAGGGGTTGCCGTTGAAGCTCTTCCCTCCGATCGTGGTTCCTGTGGACAGCTGGGAACCCCGGCGGGTCGCAAGCCCGGAAAGAGCGGTATCACCCTCGATAATCGCGCGACCCGCGAATACGGAGCCGTTGATCGTCACGTCCTCCCCCCAGGAGTCACCGTTGCCGTATGTTCCCAGGGACATGAAGGAGCCGGCGGAAATTGGATTTTGGGAAGGGATCTCATAGATCGAGAGCACAAAATCCCGCTTGTAACGGGCGATCCTGGTGATGTTGTCGTCGTGATCGGCGAGATCCATCGTGAACGCCCACCAGTTCCGTTTCGCGACGAAGGGATCCCCCGGCTTCGAGTAACCGAAATTGATTTGCGGGTATGTCAGGATGTTGAAATCCTTGTAGGTAGTGGTCGACAGGCCGACCTCTCCGGATGCATAGCTGCCGTATTGCTTGAGGTCGGATATGATGGGGTAAAGGTCGTCGTTTGCGATCGGATAGCTGGAGTTGAGGGCAGGCGGGAAGCCCGTGCCGAGATCGCGATTCAGTCCGCCAGTGACATAGCCTGAATTCGAAGAGGTCGACTTGAACATCCTGCTCACCGTGCCCAGCCCCGAGTCCCCGGAATTCCCCTGGAAAGCGTCGCCAAGGTCAAGCTGCGTCAGAAGCTCCACCGAGATCGACTGCCGGGCGTTGGACTGAGTCAGCGAGTCACTGAAAATCTCCTCGAATCGCGAGATTTTCCGCCTGTTCCAGCTCGAGTCGGAGCCATCCTGCATCGCCAGTATCGCCCGGTTCGGCGTGATCGAAACGATGGAGCGGAGGATTGTCTCCTCCTTTTCCCGATAGTCGCCCTGACTCTGGATCTCTGACTGGATGCTCTGGGCATCCAATGCCCGCCTGTAGGCGAAGACCATCAGCGTGAGCATGAACATCGACATCGTGAACACTGCCACCAGCGACACGTATCCGGATGCCTGTTTCCTTGGGTTGTTGCGTTTCATGGTCGGTTGGGCTTAGGGGTCATTGCATCGCTCCGGAAAAAGTGAGTTCCTCGCCGGCCGGCCCGGTGAGGCGGGTGCGAATGATGCCGGATTCCACGGAAAACGTGACCAAGGTTGGCATGGTCGTTATCGCCCACTCCGGGGCGACCAATGTTCCGGTCAGTGGTACGAGATAGTAGTAAAGTGCGTCTCCCTGCCCGCGATCCTCAAAGGAAAGGATACCGGCACGCACACTGCCGTCCGGTTGCCGGAAATTGAGAACGCATACAGGGGAATCGGTGAGCCTGGGATTCGCGCCCGCCAAGGCATCCTCAACCGTGGCATGCAGCCGGAAGCGTTCCGCACCGAGTAGAAGCTTGGAAATATGGTTGCTGATGATGGGCGCCTCCTCGTTGAGGAAACTCTGCGCCTTGAAAATCTTTAGAAACGCGACCTGCTGGTTGAGCATCGCGAGAATCGTCGCACCCACGGTCATTCCCACCATCATCGCGACGGTCAGCTCCAGGATCGTGAAGCCGCGCCGCAGCTTGTTTGGCAGGATTCTCATTGGGCGCGCACGAGAGTTCGGGATTTCACATAGGTTCGGTCTGCGATCTCATAACGGAGAATGCTCTGGACTCTCCAGACTTTCATTGCCGCCGGATTGCTGGCCACCGTTCCGATGCCGCCGTCGATCGGGTAGTTCTCGGAGTCGGCGATGCGGGTTCGGACCACCGTACCGGTGACAGTTGCGCCCCCGGGCATTTTGCCGATCTCAACATCTTCGGTGGCCACCCCGGGATACGCGGGCCACGGAGAATCAAACGCCATCAGGCTTTCAAAAGGGATCCTTTCGGCGCGAGCTCGCTCAAAGGTCAGGTAGGAATCAGAAAGTACCTGCTGGAGTGCGTATTGGCGTGGATAGATGACATTCAACGAAAGCTTCAGCAATAGAAGTCCCACCACCGACAGGATCGACATTGCCATGGTGGCTTCCACCAGCGCGAAACCGCGGCGCAGTGTTCGCGGCTTGCGGAAGCCCCCCTCCGGAGGGATGATCCTCCCGTGATCCGAACGCCGAGCAAAACGATCCGGAAGATCTGCATCCTCACTCTGGCATGCCACTTCTTTCTCGCGGCCGCCAGCCTTCACGCGCAGGCGATCATCGAGCCCCCTTTCGGGCTGCGTTGGGGCGATTCTCCGGAAAAGCTGATATCTTGGCATTCCAAGCATTCGTTGAATCTTAACATTTTCATCCCGGGAGATCAACCCGGATTGCGCATCCTCAGGATCCAGCCGAAAAAGGGCTTCCTCCCGGACTCCCCGGCGGCGGCTGTGGAGGGCAAATTTCTCAACGGCGGGCTTTTCGAGGTGACGGTCCATTACACGGATCCGACGGTTTCCGTAAGGGTCATGGAAGAGCGTTTCAACAAGCTTCGGAAGCAGATCACGCAGGAACAGGGTCCGCTGCTCGCCAACCAGCAACGGAAGCTGGTCGAGGACGGGTTTGTGACGAGGACTCAATCGTTTCATCGGGAACCTGTGAGAGGTGTGTTCCTGCTCATCGCGTGGACCGAGGTTGAGGATCTTCTAAGAAAATCGAAAGAGGCCAGGTTTTCGCTGATTTACAGGAATGATAATTTCAGGGACGAGCTTGCAAAGAAGGCGGAAAGGAAGTGATCGCTACTCGATGGTTGTCACCGAACCGTTGACGCTGATCGTGCGGTCGACGTCGAATGTCACATGGGCGAGCCGATCCACGCCAAAAGGGGTGTGGGCAAGCAACTCCATGGTCCAGGCACCATCGCTGGTGATCACATCATCCCAATTTGTCAGCGTGAGGATTCGGTTCTGAGGGACAGCCTCATTGATGATGAGAGCCGAGCCGGATATCACTCTTCCCTCGGTGCCGAGGCTTTCAGCGCCCTTGTAAACCTGAGTGTAGACCTGAGAGTCCGGATAGAGATCATTGAGCGCGATCGTGACGTTGGGTGCCTGAAACCTGACCAACTGACCTGGGCTAAGGCCGGAAATCGTCCCGTCCGCCACCGGCCAGATCTGGACATAGACCGAATCGAGATGCGATTCCGGAGCCTGATAGTCCGCCAGCGAAAAGACGGAAAACCTCTCTTCGCCACGAATCTTCGCCCTGTCCGCACCGGGAACCGAATTCACGAGATACTGCATGGTGCGGGTACCGTTGGCATTAATGATGCCCTGCCCGAGTAGGATCGCCTGGTCACGGTCAATTCCGGCACTGTTGCCATCCACGCCGTAAGACTGGGCGTGGTGAAGTACCTTCACCTGCTTCGAGGGTTCCGGATCACTAGCGCCGTTCAACAGGCCGTTGATGGTGATCTCAACATTGAAAGGGCGGTCAGCGCGCGTCCTCGGGACGGTTTCATACGGGTCTTCCGTCCTGATCTGCACCTCAGCAACCGGCACATAGCTGCCGACATACTTCGTATCCAGCAGATATCCGATAAATGGATCGGAATTCACCGTGTGCAGCTCGAAACGGGCTCCGCCGGGATTTATCTCAAGGGGTGAAAGCTGCTCGCCGTTGGCGGCGACGGGCACGTTCCAAACAAGACCTTCGCTGCCATCGGTCGGCATCTGGACCTGGCGAACGAAATTCTGGAAACCAGGATACGTTTCTTGCGCATGGCCGAAGCCACAGGTTGCAATCAGCAGTGTTGTAAGGATTTTCTTGTTCATCGTATTGCCTGTTGTGAGTTTGCTTCTTCAGTATTCGCTTCGGTTTTCGCTTCTTCCTTTTCTTTCAGAGGGAGCATTGAGATCGGGCCCGCCGAGTATGTCGCGATGATCATGTTGCGACTCTTGGTGAATCCTTCGGTAATTTCCTCGGCGAGCGACTCCTTCCCCTCGGCCTGGACTCGCGTCACCTCAACGGTCGTAATCCAACCCCTGTTGAGAGTGTAGAAATCCCACCAACCGATCACCTTGTTGCCGGGGCTATGGTTGTTGAGGCGGTCCTCGTAAGCTTCTGGCATCTGGATGATCGCACGTTTCGGAACCAGGGTGGTGACACCGTTGAAAGAAATGATATCGGAAGAACTGATCAAATCCTTGGGCTGGTTCTTCTTTGAAGGATCCTCGCCCTCGGAAGGAAGCAGCGATTTCATCGGATCGATGTTCTGGTTCACCCTCAGCTTCTTGACAATCAGATCGTGCGTTTCTGCATCCCGGTAGACGAGTTTCTTCGGTTCCGCGCTTGCCGGGAAAACCGAGGCGAAGGCGAGGATGGCCATTGTTGCGTATGCTGGATGCTTCATCATTCTATTGTTGTGTTTTGATTTGCTAAAATCAGGGATTGCTAGGGTATGCGCCACCGCCGCTGCCTTCATCGTCAACGTTCGGATCGCTATCGTATTCCATGAACGGGGCATTGCCCGGATTGCTGGAGTCAACTCCGTCCAGGTTGTTACCGTGGCCATTGTTGTTTTTCGCCATGTTGGAGGTGAAAGTCACAAGCAGCACCATGTCTTGGAGGTCGTAGCCGGAATTATCCTGCTGGCTATCGCCGTGGGTCAGTTCCATGAAAACGATCACATCCATGGGGCCGATGTTCACCTTACCATCGCCGCCGAGATAGGGCTTGATGAAATCCTCAAGACTGGGGGCGCCGGCCACGGGGACGTTCGACGGTGGGGTGTCTCCGGACACAAGCACGCGAACAGCCTGGGTGCCATCGTTCGATGAGCGCCACGAGCCCCAATTTCCGCGGTAGTGGTAGCGACCTCCGAACCTCAGGGTCTCGCCTGCCTGCACATTCTTCTTACTCCAAACAACCGTCGAGGGGTTGATGTCATGGTTGTCACCAAAGAAGATCTGCGAATAGCTGCCATTATCGAAACTGATCCTAGCCTCGGCATCGACATAACTGAAGTTATTGCCGCTGCTTGAGGAAACGGTCACACCATTCCCCAGCACACGGATCTCCACATCAAGTTTATCCTTCGGATTGATGATCCCTAGCTCAATGATATCGACATAATCCTTCACAATCGATGGATACGTGATGTCCCATGTGAGTGTCGGTTTTGTTCCTGTTTGCACCACGGTAGGGAAAGCGGTGAGCCAACCGACTGGGTCGGGTGGAATTTTGTAATTATCGGCGAGATCGGGTGCGGAGTTGTTGGCATCCTCCCCGGCCTGGTCGTATTTCTTGTTCTTCTTGCCCTTCTTGGCGAAGGCTTCGGGTGATACTACGGCGAGGACGCACGCAGCGATAGTGACTGCCTTTGCGGCAGCCAAGTGGCTGGTTGTTTTCATGGCTGGTTGTAAGGGTTGGAAGCACTTTTCCGCCTGGGTTCCTGACAAATGGGACGTTCGTCGGGAGGCGGGCGGCCCGGATCGGGCAAGGGCAGGGATTCCGCGCTGCTAACGCTTTGGCCATGCCGATTCCGGACAGAACCCCGATCCGGGCTGCCTGGAAACGATCTCGGGACTGAGGGTTTCCAGGAAAAATGCTATGAATTCACTTCGATTATTTCGTCGTATCTTCGGGGTTGGGTGTTGGTAACAGCAGTTGTCTTTTTGGTGTGGGTGAGATTGTTTTATCGGGTCGGGAGCGGTGGCTCGCCGGGGCTGCCGCCGGGGCGGAATCCGCTGGATTTCCAAGGGCCGCGCGGCACCTCGTAGTCTTCGACAAATTTCCATTCGACGCGCTGACCGCTGCCCATGCCGAGGAAATCGCGGACAGCCGGGCTGACATCGAGGCCTGCGCCCTGATTGCGATTCTTGCGGGCATCCTCGTTTCCGAAAACATACTGGAAGTGATCCGTCTCAAAGGGGCCGACGTCCTCCCATTGTGCGTAGCAGATTTTTCCCTTGTGGTGGATTGCGAGCCAATGGCCCTTGCATACCGAAATGCCATCGCCCTGATAGCGCTCCCAGAACCATGGGATCACGCGGGCCGCCTCCGGGCGGTGACGGAAATCCTTGCCGATATCGTTATATGGCAGCGCCACGTAGAAAGGGTTCAGGTCGGGCTCGAAACCCCTCGGCAGATACCCGGTGCGGCTGTTCGGATCGTCATATCCGCCGTAGTTCTGCTGCCAGTTCGGATCCCATGCGCTCTTGTTGTTGGGAGTCGGGTTGTTTTCCGTTGGCCGCTCGCCGATCCAAAACACCGTTGTAACGACATTACGCTTCCAAGCGGCTTCCCTGCGGAACTTCGCCGCTGGATCTTCCAGCACCACCCGTGCGGCGGCCGGCACACCGAAGGGATCGGAAAGACTGGAGAGCACTTCGCGGCGATCATCGAGAAAATCCTCATGCGCCGCGTCCAGGCGATCTGCAAGCCGTGCCGCCGTCGCTCCACCGGCGAGGGCGAGACTGAGAAGGCATGCGGTTGGAGCTAGGACTTTCATTGCTGCGGTTGGAAACCTAGTCTGTTACGGCCTTAAATTTGAAGTTATCTTAACTTTTTAGAACTATTGATCAAGAAGTTTCTGATCTTTTTTTGAGCGTTTTTGAAACATTCTTGTCGTTACACTTAACTGGCTCTTTTCCAGCGAGTTACAAGTTACTGGAGAGGCTTACATCTCTCAGATGTCGCTCTCGAAAGCTCCGATCTCCACGGATTTTTTCCTCTCTGACAGCATCCTTTTACTGAAAATAGTCAGGAAAATCAAACTATTTTTAGTAATTTTGAACGGATCCGGAAAGGTGTTTTTCAAATTCCGTTTTCAGCCCCTGCCGATTCCGAACCTTCGGTCGATGTCCTTGCGGTTGTACTCGGTGAGGGTCGGCCTGCCATCCGCCGCACAATAGGGAAGATCGCAGTGGAAAAGTTCCTCAAGCAGGGCGTCCGTCTCGCCGAGGCGAGGAATTACTCGCTGCGCGGCCTTGTTCGCGATGATCCTGCCGACCCGCTCGAACGCGAACCTGCCTGCGGCAATGGTTCCATGTAGCAGTTCCTCAAGCATCCCATCGAGAAGTGCCTTCGGACTCTCCGTTCCAAGACAGGCCGGCAAGCTCCGAATCTGGAGGGTGTTCCCGCCAAAAGCCTCGACCTCAATCCCCGCCTCCATCAGCGCCATCTTCTCGCGTAGCAGCAAATCAAGATCGCGGGGATCCAGTTCGAAAAGCAGGGGCACCAAGAGATTCTGCGTCTCCATGCCCGCACTACGGCCTTTTGCGAGTTGCTCGAAAACGATTCGCTCTCTCGCCGCCTTGGGATCGAAGAGCACCAACCCGTCGCCGCTTTCCAGGATCACATAGCGCTCCTGCAGCATCCCGATGATACGAAAATTGGGACTGCGCCGCTGTGCGGACTCGACTTCAGGTGCTTCGGCGGCGGGAACAAGCTCCGCCTGAACCTGGTGAAAAAGCGGCCGAACATCCGATTCCCCGGCCTTTATTTCCGGTGGCCGATTTTGCGCAAGAGCCGCCGGTGGGGTCGGACGCAGGCACTCCGCCACCGTTGCGGCGATGAGATCCCGCACCTCGTAGGGGCGATGGAACCTGACTTCTCGCTTCGCCGGATGGACGTTCACATCCACCAGTTGCGGCTCAATTTCCAGCCACAGCCACGCCGCCGGATGAAGACCCTCCTGCAAGTTGCCCCGGAAACCCTCAGCCAAACCCTTGGTCACCGCCGCATCCTCGATGGGCCTGCCGTTCAGGAAAACGAACTGATGCCGCCTCCCCTTGCGCGCATGTTTTACAGGCAGCACGAACCCCATGACACTCATCCCCGGGCCCAAGCTCTCCGGCATGGCCACCAGCTCCGCGCCAAGTTCATTGCCCACAAGCTGCCGCACCCGATCCACGGTCTTTGCGACGCCCGGCAGATCGAAAACCACCTTGTCGTCCTTGCGGAAACGGAAACGCACCCCAGGAGCCGCCAAGGCATGCAGCCTCACCTGCTGCTCCACGTGCGCCGCCTCGGTCGTCTCTGCCCGCATGAATTTCCTCCGCGCCGGCATGTTGAAAAAAAGATTCCGCGCCTCGATCACCGTCCCCGGCGCTCCGCCTGCATCCTTCACGTCCCGCACCTTCCCGCCATCCACCGTGATTTCCGTCCCAACCACATCCTCCGTCCGCCGCGTCGCCATCCGGAATTTCGCAACGCTCGCGATGCTCGGCACCGCTTCACCGCGGAAACCAAGCGTCATAACAGTCGCCAGCCCTGCGGAATTACGTAGCTTGCTCGTCGCATGACGCTCCAGGGAAAGCAGAGCATCCTCCCTTGCCATGCCACAGCCATCGTCGGCGACGCGGATTAAATTCACCCCACCCTTGTCGATATCCACCAGTATCGCCTTCGCCCCCGCATCCAGGCTGTTTTCCACCAGCTCCTTCACCACGCTGGCCGGACGCTCCACAACCTCACCCGCCGCAACCTGGCTGGCTAGGATATCGGGCAGGATTTTCACCAGAGGCATGGCCGCATTTTGCGGAGCTATCGAGATCGCGCAACTGTTGAATGCGCCCGGCCACGTACGGAGAAGGGTCTTTCCAAGCCCTTCAGCACAAGCCCAGCCCCTATACCGGTCTTCTACCAAAAGCCATCCGAAGCGATTTCCCCGTAGCCGAACCCCGCCTGCCTACCCTCCGCAAAGGGCTTGGAAAGACCCTTCTACTTATTGAAATTTAGTGTTTCAAGTTTCCCCGCCACCGCTAGCCTCCCGCAGCCATGGCAGGATTCTTCAAAAAGCTTTTCAACGCGATCACAGACAGGGCGGATGTCGATTGGGACGAACTTGAGGCGAACCTCATCGCTGCCGACCTCGGCGCGAAGCTCGGCACCGGTATCACCGACGAGCTGCACGACCTCGGCCGCGAAATCTCCGCCGACGATGTGGTGAATGTCACCCGGAAGCGCCTTTCGAAAATCCTTCCCGATGACAAACCGGCTCTGGCACCCCGCGCCGATGGCAAGCCGACGGTCATACTCGTCGTCGGTGTCAACGGCACCGGCAAAACCACCTCCTCCGCCAAGCTTGGAATGTGGCTGAAAGACCGAGGACACTCCGTCCTACTCGCCGCCGCAGACACTTTCCGCGCCGCCGCCGTCGAGCAGCTCCAGCGCTGGGGCGACCGCCTCGATATCCCCGTCGTCACCGGAAAACCAGAGTCCGACCCCTCCTCCGTCTGCTTCAACGCCCACCAGCGAGCCATCGAGGAAAAAGCCGATTTCCTCATCTGCGACACCGCCGGCCGCATCCACACACGCCACAACCTCATGGAGGAGCTTGGGAAAATCCGCCGCACCATCGCCAAACAGGATCCCGGCGCGCCCCACCTCACACTCCTCGTCGTGGATGCCTCCACCGGCACCAATGCCCTGAACCAGGCCAAGGAATTTCACAAAGCCTCCCCCCTCGACGGCCTCATACTCACCAAGCTCGACGGCTCCGGAAAAGGCGGCATCGCCTTCAATATCTACGAGCAACTCGGCATCGTCCCGCGCTTCATCGGAACCGGCGAGGAGCCCGAGGCTTTTTCCGTTTTCGAAAAGGAACGCTTCGTCAGCGAGGTGCTCTAGGGATACGGCTAAACCGGCTCCATCATCGGGCGGGTGCGAGGGTCGGGCAGAGGTTTCGAATCGGCCTCGAAGATAGAAATCCATTCGTCGTGGATTTCGAGGAGCTGTTTAAAAACCTCAATCTGAGAATCGCCATGGCAGCAATCACCGCAAAGATCGGGGATCGAGCCGATGTAGCAACCGTCCTCATCACTCCACCGCACCCATTTCAAGTAGTCAGGCTTTTCATTTTTGCTCCTTTGGATGGCTTTCTCCACTTGCTTCTCCTGCTAGTGTTTTGCGTCGGCGCCCGTCTTGCCGCTTACCGTCACGTTCACCGCGCCTTTGCTGAAATTTCTGTGGGAACCCTTGCCACCCCGATCCGAAAAGCCCGCCTTCACCAGGCGGGAGATCAGTTCACTGACTTTCACTGGCACCGGATGAAACTCGCATGGATCCGGTTTGGGTTCAAGCATTCACTCCATGCGCCGCTGGGCATCTAGATTTCCTCATCTACGAGCAACTCGGCATCGTCCCGCGCTTCATCGGAACCGGCGAGGAGCCCGAGGCTTTTTCCGTATTCGAAAAGGAACGCTTCATTTCCGAGGTCCTCTAGGTGCCTTGCCGTCTGCGGCGCAGCATCAGGATGACCGACCCGAGCATCAGGATGGTGCCCGCTCCCGGTTCAGGGACTACAGCAATCCCGTTTGCGGTCACCGTTTCTGTGAGGGCACCGCTAGCGCTCCACGAGACACCTGCGTTCTCGTCTCCCCGGATCCCACCGATATCCTGATTGAGCTTGTTGCCCTGCGTGGATGTGGCGGAGACAAACCTCATCGCACTCTGATCCGTGACCTCGATCTCCATAGCGCTGAGGTATGCGACGATATCTGAGAAATCAACGAGGACGCTCAGGTAATAATCAGGCTCTCCCTTGGTGCCGGGATTCAGATCGTTGGTGGTGCCCCCGTCCGTCTTGTAATCAACGGGCCGGTAGTTGTAGTTGGACGGTCCGATTTCGTAGGTCTTATAAGCGGTCGTGCTGACCGAGGTGCTGGTTGGGGTATCGTTGTTGCCTGCACCTGGCACGAAAATTCCGAGATCCGTTTTGGCGCCTGACAGATTCACGCCGATGAACACATCGATGGTGTCGTTGAAATCAGCGTCGATACCAAGCCATGCTGCCTTTGTGAACTTTGCCTCGTTCTTGTTGCCGCCCGGTGCATCAAGGCGGATGCGGAAACCGAAGGTGCCGTCAGTATCGCTCTCCGAGCCGAAATCGTTGTGGGTCACGAACAGACCGTAGTCCTCGCCTTGGCCTACGATATCACTGTCGGGGAGACCGGTTTGTTGGTCGGACAGGTAGTCGTAATCCCCCTGCAGCGCCGTCCATTCGGTGCTTGGAGCGGATACGGATGCACAATGTGCGCCTGTGTACGACACAAACGCCAGCGCAAGCGCCAAGGTGTGAAATTTCATGAGGCTAGGTGTCAATTCCTCGGCAAGGGACGCTTTCGGAATTGAGATGAACGGAATCACATTAAATAACTTTTCCTTTTAACCAAGTTTTTTTGAAAATTTAGTTCTCTTTAGTAAAATTTGCAAGTTCACGCCTCTATAGGGGAATTCGACCCCATCTAGGGACCCGGATCGGTCACTGCAGGCTCGCCAGAAAATCCCCGCCAAGCAGCTCCGCGCGTGCCTCACCGGCAAGGAATAGCGATCCCGCCACAAGCACTGGCGATCCACGCTCCCTCGCCGCCGCCATTGCCTCCGAGAAGCTTTCATGGGATTCCACGGTGGCCGCTTCATCCTGCGATAGTGCTTTGACCAGATCATCAGTCGGCAGCCCGCGCATCGTCCCGACCTTGCAAAAAATCATCCGCTCCGTCAGCCCCTTCAGCTCCCGGAGGATTCCGGAAACATCCTTCGACTCCACGCTACCGAAGATCAGCGTCCCTTTGCCCTCTCCGATTTCCGAAATCCATGTCTCCCGCAAAACCTTTGCCGCATGAGGGTTGTGCGCCCCGTCTAGAATCACTTCGATGCCGTCCGAAACGATACGCTCGAACCTTCCCGGCCATGAAACCTTGCGCAGCCCCTCGACCACGCTTTCATATCCAAGCCGCAATCCCAGATGATGCAGCGCCGCCAGCGCCAGCGCCGCATTCCATTTCTGATGCTCCCCCGCCAACGCAATTCCATACCCTTCCAACGGCGCGTCGATGAAATGAAGCGGAGTCCTCCGCTCGTTCGCCTCCTTTTCCAAGGCCAGTTTCGCTTCCGGCTCCTGCGGCGAAGAAACGGCGGGCACACCTTCCAGGAAAATTCCGGCCTTCTCACCCGCCACTTTGACAAGCGTATCCCCGAGCCACTGCGTATGATCCATCCCGATCGGCGTAATCACGCACACATCCGCCGGCACCGCCGTGGTCGCATCCAGCCTGCCGCCCATCCCCGTTTCCAAAATGATCAGCTCGCACTCTCTCTCGCGGAACCACCTCATCGCCACCGCCAGCGAGATCTCAAAAAACGTCGGATGCACATCCAGCCCCTCGCAAACCTCCCGTGCCTCGGTCAGCAACTCCGCGCACCTCTCCTCGGTGATCATTTCTCCGGAAACCTGCATCCGCTCCCGGTAGTCGACCAAGTGCGGCGAGGTGAACAGCCCAGTCCGCCGCCCGCAGGCTCGCGCCACGCGATCCATGATCGCACAGGTACTGCCCTTCCCGTTCGTCCCGGCCACATGCGCCACCTGCACACCATTACCGGGAAACGCCAGAAACTCCCTGAGCAGTTTCCTCGGCCCCTCCAGCCCCAGCTTGATTCCGAACAGCTGCGTTCCGAAAAGCCATTTGATCGATTCCTTATAGTCCATATCCGATGCCGCAAAGTTCGCCTCCCGGCGAAAAACATCAAGCCCCGACCCAAGGGCGGAGAGGCTGACGCCGGTCTGCCTCCCGTCCGTCCCCTAATCAGAATTTTACAGCCACCGAACTGATAAGGCCGCTATCGTTCTTGCCACGCCCCGGCACCGGGCAACAGAAATCCCTCACTCCCCGATCGCATCCAGCGCCCCGTAGTAGCCGTTGAAGAATCCGACGATCTTCCACGCCACGTATCCCATTACTACGAAATACAGGATTTTCGGAATCATCAGCGAGGCGGTCCGCATCGAGCCATCCGCGTTCTCCTGGAACAACCGCGCCCACGTTGCCATATCCTTGTCGAGAGTTCCCGCCTCCTCACCGATCGCGTAGGATCTCGCGAAAGATTTCGGGAAAGCATCCTCCGCGATGAACTGCGGTCCCAGCAAATTGCCCTCTTCCGCCACCGCCAAGAGCCGTTTCCCCGCAACCATCAGCTGCCCGCTCTGCGCCGCATCCGACGAGACGCGCACTGTCTCCATCATGGAAATCCCCGCCAGCAGGCAAGCATGATAGACCTTGCAGAACCGCGACATCGCCATATCCCGCCGCGCATTGCCGATCCATGGAACGTGGTTGATCGCCCGATCAATCACGGCGCTCTGCGGTGCCTTCTTTCGCAGCGCACGGATCACGAAATACAAAATCACCACACCCACATAAATCACCCCCAGCGCCTTGAAAAAATCCCCCGCCATCTCCCCGGCGGAAGCTTCTCCACCCATCATCGCCATCGGCACCGCCCCAACAAAAACCCCGAGGTGCAGCACCACCAACGGATAGATCATCCCCTTGATCGCCTCCCGCCGCGCTGCCGCAACCATCCCGAAGTATCCCGCAAGGTGCCCGAAGGCCGGCGCCAGTTTCCCACCCCTCTCCCCCGCCGCAATCATACTCTTCTCCAGTTTCCCGACCGTCTTCGCATCCCGGGTAAATGCCCCTGCGATCGTCTCCCCCGCCTCAAGCCCCGTGTTGAGTGTTTCCAGCAGCTTCATCTGCGCCGCAGGCAGCCGCGTGTCAGTCATCACCCCCGCCGCCTTCCGTATGTCGAACCCCGCCTCCAGCAGTTTCGCCATCTCCGTGTAGAATAGGTGCTTGTTCGCGGCGTCAGGAATCATTGTGCGGCTCCATGACTACATCCGCTCGCCCCCCGCAGGAAGGATGAAACGGGTGTGATTTTTATCGGTGTTTCTCACACACTAGGGCTGATCCGGTTCGAAGCTGCCACCAGTGTCAACCCTCGCCGCCAGCTCGACTGGACTATCACAATCCCAGCCGGCGAGAAAAAGGCTCCCAACTCTTCAACACAAGCCCGGCTCTGCGTCCCTTTGCCACCTCTGCGGCTTTGCGGTGAAAAACGATGGTCGGCATGGCGGATGCAATCCGCCGCCACCTCCGCTCAAATCTCGAACTCCACGCCCGGCGCGGGGATGATGACCTCCACTCCGGGCAGGCGTGTTTCCAGATCCTGCTTGAACCACGCCATCGCGCCATCGTCGCCGTGAACGAGGAAAACTTTCTTCGGCTTCACGCTCACCGCGAAGTCAGCGATGGCGTCGCGTGTGGAGTGGCCGGAGAAATCGAAGATGCGAACCTCGCAGTTGAGCTTCACCGGCGGGTAGGCGGGATCGAGCTCGATCATGTCACCGGGTTCCGAGGCGCGGATTTTTCCGCCGGGGGTCGCCGAATCGGCGTAGCCGACGAAGAACAGGCCGTGCTTCTTGTTTTCGAGGAGACCCTGACGGGCAAAATTATTGGAGACGGTTTTCTCCGTCATCATGCCGCTGGAGAGCGCGTAGATGCAGCCGTTGTTGAAAGGGATGGGGCCAACCCGCTTCTTGTTTCCACCGGCCAGCTCCATGTCGGTGAGGAATTTGAAGCCACGGCGGAAGCGGCGGGAGACATCGCTGAACTTGTCGTAAATATTCGTCATTTTCGTGCTCAAACCGCCGATGTAAACTGGAGTCTTGGCGTTGACGCGACCCTCTTCCTTGAAGCGCTGAAGCATCGCGAGCACCTCTTGGGTTTTCCCCATCGCGAACACCGGGATCAGCGCCGAGCCGCCGCGTTTCAGGACGCCGTCGATGGCCTCGGCGAGTTCGTTCTCCTCCGCCTTTCGGGAGTAATCCGCACGCCGTGCCTGTTCACCGCGGGTGGTCTCCACGATCAGGACATCGACTTCCTCTTTCGGAAAAACCGCGCCCTTCTGCAGCGTGCTGTCCTCGAAATTCACATCTCCGGTGTAAAAAACCTTTTTCCCCTCCGCCTCGAACATCACCCCCACCGAGCCCATGATGTGCCCCGCATCGAAAAATTCGGCGGTCACCTTCCCCGCCGCATCGACGTCGAATTTCCTGCCCGGAGTCCTTCGCTCGAATTTTCCTTTCATCCGATCCAGCTGGCCGTGGCGGAAAAACGGGTAGTCAGTGATGCCCAGCTCGGTGCGCTTGGACTCCATCACATTCACCGAATTGTGCAGCATCGCGCAGGCGAGTTCCGCCGTCTCTGGAGAGATGAACACCTTGGCGTTCTGCTGGCGCTCGACACATACGGGCAGCGTCCCGACGTGATCTAGGTGCGAGTGGGTGATGAAAATTGCATCGGCGGAATCGTTCTCGATCATCTCGTAGCGCGGCTGCGCGGTGAGCCCTTCCTCCTTCGGGTGCATGCCCGCATCCAGGACCACCCTCACCCCGCCGGAATCCAGCACATACGAATTTGCCCCGATACCGACGTCCCTGCAGATGCTTTTGAAAACCATTACGGCGCGCAGACTCACCGATCCACCCAACTGTGTCAACCCGCGTGCACTGGCACGGGACTGTGCGAAATCGTCCCAATGAAATCGGTGCGAAATCCGAAATCCACGCTAGCTTCCCAGCAACCCATGCTCCGGCCGCTCACCATCCTAATCCTGTCGTTAGCCTCCGCCGAGGCCATTGAGATCCGGAATTACTCGCCCGCCCAGCACGACCGATTCGTCACCGGCACAAACGGCACCCAACTCAACCCCGACGCCTATTACGTTTCCAGCCGCTACACCGGTATCGGCTACGCCACCCAGGGAGCCGACGCCCGCCAGTATACGCTCGTCACCCCCCAGCACGTGCTGTTCGCGAAACACTTCGTCCTTGGACTCGGCACAAACATCCGGTTCCTCAATGCCTCCGGACAGGAATTCAACCGCACCACGATCTCATCGACCGACGTCCCCAATGGCTCGGGCGGCGTGGCGGACGCGATCATCCTGAAACTCAACTCACCGCTGCCCACCGATCAGGGCATAACCCCTTTCCCCTACCTAAATCTTTCCCGCGAGAGGCAATACTACAACATAGACCTCACCACCTTCGGCCAATCTCGCCGCGCCGGAAGAGGGCGCATCTCCAGTTTTTCCGACTTCTCCGACGAAGCCATCGACACCACCCGCACCTACACCTTCACCTACAACACGCTCGCCGGAAACCAGGACGACGCCTATTTCGTCACCGGAGACTCCGGCAGCCCCAGCTTTGCGCTGGTGAACGACCGCCCCGCCCTGGTCGGCCTCCACCTTGCCGCCGGAACGACTCCGAATTCCCAGATCAACACCGATACCTTCGTCCCCCGCTATGCGGACGCGATCAATACCTTGCTCGCACCGGAGGGCTACCAGCTCATCCCCGCCAATCCCGACGCCGTCAACCTCGCGGCGGAAATCACCAACGCCCCCCTCCGCCAGGCCGACCTCTCCACCCTAAAAATCACCCTCACCAACTCCTCCGGAAACACCGCGACCAACCCCCGCCTAACCCTCGTTTTCCCAACAGAAGCCATCCCAATCGGCATCTCCACGCCCGGCTGGATCAGCGAAAACCCCTCCCCCGGCGACTACCGGCTCCGCAGCGCCGCGCTTGGCAAAAACTCCGCAGCGACAGCGACCATCACCTACAGCTCTGTGCCAAGCGTGGATGAAATCGCCATTCAAGCGACCCACAGCTCGGACGGAAGCCCCTCGATCACGGAAACCTTCAGCCTCCCCGTCGTGGAAACCTTTGGCGGTTTCGTCTCCGCACTCCCGCTCAAAGGCGAACTCGATGATCCGGATCTCGATGGCATCGGAAATCTCCTCGAATACGCTTTTGGAGGAATCCCCGGTATCAACTCCAACCTCGCCGAAGGCGGCTACCCCCTCGCCCCGCAAAGCTCCGGTGAAAACGGGCTAACATTCACGTTCGCACGCCGGTCTGACTCAGCACAACGCGACCTGACCTACGAAACCGAGTTTTCCGACAGCCTGGAAGGCGCCTCATGGAGCACAACCCTTCCTCCCCAAGCTACGGTTTCCTCCACACCCTTCGATCCCGATATCGCGGGCTTCGAGCAGGTCATCGTCACCATCCCAACCGCTCCACCTGAAAGAATATTCGTGCGGGTGAAGGTGACACTGGCGGAGTGACATGCCGGAGCTCACAACAGCCGGCCGCATCCTCACTTCCTAAAATCGAGCACCTTCTTTCGTTCCCCTTTGCTGATGGTCACCACGCCGCGGTCATAGTCAGCATTGAGAAAGGGGCTTTCAAATACATTTTCCGGAGCGTAATTCACGGTCTTGCCGTTGATCTTGGGTGCCTTCTTGCCGCTGGTGTCAAAGCTCAGCTGATCGCCGTAAATGGTTTTGTAGCTCAGTAGTGCCCCGTCCACCCTGACCTCGCATGCTTTGACCTTTGCCTTGAAGGCGTCGAAGTCTGCGACGTCGGTTTTGGCCATGACTTCCAGAATTACAGGGGCGTATTGATCATTGGGAATCATCGTCGCGTTATCGGGAATAAATCGGTCGGTCTTGTACTCGCCCTTCATCCATTTGAAGCCGCCTTTGGCCACGCGAATCGCCGCATAGGCACCTTCGGCCTCCACGAAGACCACGCCTTCCTCTTCGGCCGGAGCCGTCAGTCCCTCGCTTGAGATCCAGACAATCATCTCGGCACCGCCCTTGTTGTGTTTCAGTTTTTGGGTAATCAGGCTCCCCTTGCTCTGGACTGACCACTGGGCGTTCAAAGCCACTCGGTTGTCTTTCGGGCGGACGATGGGAACGATACGCGCATCGCCCTCGCCGGAAAAAACCACGCCCTGCCAGCGGTTCTGTGAACTGATTGCAGCCCAATCCTTCAGGGGGCGGGCCTCCGTCATCGGCGTGCCGATGATGAATGCAGGATCACAGTAACTGTAACGCAGTATACCGCCTCCGTCGGTTCGCATCATACTCGGAACTTTCGTGACAGCGGTTTTCAAAGGGCGACCGGTTGCCCCTAGTCCTTGCGGACGTTGACGCACCTCGTAACGGCCGCGCCCTTTCACATCGAGCGCGATATCGGCCACCACTGCGGGTGGGCGGTAGTCGCTGAGGGCAGCATTCATATCGTGGCCATAGACAGGCGGCTGATTTCCAATGCCGAAGTAGAGCCAGGCAAGCGGTGCGTTGCCGTGGCTCCGATCCTGCTTTAAACCTTTTAAGAAATAGACCCGTGACTTTCCTCCGCCGGAAACCCCGTTGATCTGCTCCTGCGCCCAATAGGCAAAATATAGATCGAGCAACATTCCTGCCGAGCGCTTAACCTGCGGGTCGCCGAAGTCATAGAAGTTGTAGAAACCTTTGATCAGCGTGCTGTTGTAGCCATCACTCATCATCTCGATACACGGGCTTTTGCGCGCCCGTTCCAAGCAATAGGTCACGAAGTAGTCGTTCCATGCCTTGTAGTGCTGGGCCGCCGTGCCGCCGTCATCATATTTGAGCTCCTTGTATTCGGATTTATCCTTCGCGATTTTGGAAAACTGCCAGCAAACCGTGAAGCTCATGGCATGATGATTTTCCGATAGGTAGATGTGCCATGTTTTGGATTTTTTGTGGTCCGCCTTCGCAAGCGAAGAAACCTTTTTCACATACTCCCAGATCGGCTTGAGAGCGAGGGTTTCGGTCTCCTTGGAAATCCGACCGGCGTGCTTGCTACCATGAGTCCCGTACATCTCGATGAGGCGCATAACAATTCCCGCATGCCAGTGGAAACTGTCGCGGTCGTTGATGTCCAGAGGGTTGTCGAGGTAGTGCTGGGCATTCTCTGCGAGCGCGGCATTTGCCTCGTCGAGCATTTCACCCAGGTAGAGGCAGCGCGCGGCGAAACCCACCATCGAATAGGAATAGGCACGCACGTAATTGCCCCGCCCGGGTTCCAGTGGTTTCTGCTTCTTTGCGCGTTTCAGCGGCTTGCCGGAGTCTGCGCGGAACATCGCGTCCGCCCGCTGGTCGAATCCGGCAACGACCGCTTCCGCTGTCTCAGCCCACGAAAGAATGGCGGTGCCATGCGCAATTACGACGCCGAGAACGAGACATTTGATCTTCATCTGTGCCTGTTACGTCCCTTTCCTATGCGCTCTTTCTCGGTATGCCAGTCCGGCCGCCCCGACAAACCACCTGCTCGCATGGTTTCGTGAGGGCTAAAATCTCGCTCAGAACTCGCAGTTCCCCGGCGTCCTAGGAAACGGGATCACGTCGCGGATATTCTGGATTCCTGTCACGAACATCAGCAGGCGCTCGAAACCGAGGCCGAACCCCGCGTGGGGCACTGTGCCGTATTTCCGCAAATCCGCATACCAGCCGTAAGCCTCCGCATCGATGCCGTGCTGTTTGAAATTTTCCAATAAGACATCATAGCGCTCCTCCCGCTGCGAGCCGCCGATGATCTCGCCGATGCCGGGGACGAGAAGATCCATGGCGGTGACGGTTTTCCCGTCATCGTTGAGGCGCATGTAGAAGGGTTTAATCTCCTTGGGGTAGTTGTAAACCGTGGTCGGCTGCTTAAAATACTCCTCGGTGAGCCAGCGCTCGTGCTCCGACTGGAGGTTCAGGCCGTATTTCACGGGATATTTAAAATCCTTTCCGGAGGCCTCAAGCAGCTTTACGGCATCGGTGTAGGTGATGCGCTGGAACGGCTTTTCAACCACATGCTCCAGCCGGGCGCGCAGCCCCTTGTCGACAAATCTCTCAAAGATCGCGAGATCCGGGTCGGCGAGTGCCTCGGTGACGAGGAAACGGATCATCTCCTCGGCGACATCCATGTCTCCCGCGAGGTCGCAGAAAGCCATCTCCGGCTCGACCATCCAGAACTCCGCAGCATGGCGGGAGGTATTCGAATTCTCCGCCCGGAAGGTCGGGCCGAAGGTGTAGATATTTGATAGCGCGCAGGCGAAGGTTTCCCCCTCAAGCTGACCGGAGACGGTGAGGTAGGCACGCTTTTCGAAGAAATCCTCCGCGACCTTCGCCGCCTTCTCGTCCGGTAGGGTGGTGACACGGAACATCTCCCCGGCTCCCTCGCAATCGCTGGCGGTGATAATCGGCGTGTGGACGCAGATAAAATCCCTTTCCTGGAAAAATCGGTGGATCGCGTAGGCCATCCGGGAACGGATCCGAAAGGCCGCGCCGTAGAGGTTTGTGCGGGGGCGGAGGTGGGCAATGGAGCGCAGAAACTCCGGCGAGTGGCCTTTTTTCTGCAGCGGGTAATCCTCCGGTGCCGTGCCGAGCAGCCGGATTTCCGAGGCATGCATTTCCCAGTCCTGGCCCTTGGCGGGGGACGCGGTCAGCTTTCCCGACACCGTCACGGAAGCGCCCGTGGTCATCTTATGGATCTGGTCATATCCGGGGATGTTCGCATCCGCGATGATCTGTATGTTGCCGAGGCAGGAGCCGTCGTTCACTTCGATGAACGAAAACACCTTCGAGTCCCTGCGCGTCCGCACCCAACCGGCGACTTCGAGGGAATCCGTGGCTTGCTTGCTGGCAAGGACATGCTTGATAAGAGTGCGCATGGGCGGAACTCTAAGTTTCAAATCTCAAAGCTCAAGGCAGATGACTGGCATGGCGCTTCGCGCGAGATTACCACTTATTCCTCTGGCAAACCTTTTTCTGCGCTTCCTCCGCGAGCTCCGCGGTTCTGTCTTGAAAAAGATCAGCGGCGCGACCTATTCCTTCAAGTCTCCCGGAAACGATAGGATTCCGCGATAACCCCGTATAATCCCGGACACCGAGGCCGTGCTTGCAAAGCCATTGCCAGACACTAGACTCATCCACATCCAATGAAGTGCTTCTCCTTCACAACCGCCGCAATGTTTTGCGGCGCTACCGCTGCCATCGCTCAGGAAACCTCGGGGGCTGAGCCTGTCATGCAGACGAAATTTCTAGAGATCATCCAGGCCGGGGGCGTGATGATGTTCCCGCTGGCACTCATTTCGGTGATCGGCGGGGTTCTCGTCCTCCTCTACCTGCTCACGATACGCCGCAACGCGGTGGTCAGCGACAGGTTCATGAACGCCGCCGAGGCAATGATCCGCAAGCGTGACTACCTCGGCCTCGCCGCCTATTGCCACCGCCAGAACGAATCCATGGCACGCGTCACCCAGAAGACCCTGGACTTCTTTACAAAATACCCCTCAGCGTCCTTCGGCGATGTGCGCGAGGTCGCCGAGGCTGAAGGCTCCCGCCAGGCCGGCCTGCTCTCATCACGCATCACCTACCTCGCCGACATCGGCTCAATCGCTCCCATGGTCGGCCTGCTCGGCACTGTGCTCGGTATGATCAAGTCGTTCATGGAAATCGCCGGGGGTGACATCCAGGGCGTCCGCCAGATGGGCCTCGCCGAGGGCGTTTCCGAAGCCCTCATTACCACCGCAGCCGGGCTTGTCATCGGCATCCCGGCGCTCGTTTTCTACTCCCTCTTCCGTGGCCGCGTGCAAAAATACATCGCCGAACTTGAGGCCGCATCCACCCACCTGATGGCGCTGCTCCACACCCAGGTGGAGCACCAGAAGCCCGCCGAACGCGAGTCCTACACCCCTTCCCAACTCGGCGGCGAGCGCCCGGATCTCCACGGCATCTAAGGCCCCGCCACCATGAAATTCTCCAGCAGGCAACCGGAACCCGCCAACATGCAGTTGGCACCGATGATCGACATCGTTTTCCTGCTGCTCATATTCTTCATCGTCACCTGGCAGTTCACAAAGTCGGAAACGGAACTTTCGGTCTCCGTCCCCACCGCCCAGGAAGGCGCTGATCCGGAACGCCAACGAGGAGAAATCGTAATCAACATCCTCGCCAACGGCATGATCAAAATCGAGGGCACCTCGGTGGATCTCCCTCAGCTACTTAAAAAGTTAGCATCCATCGCCGCCCAGTATGAGAACCAGCCTGTCCGCATCCGCGGCGACGGCGGGGTCGCATACCAGCGCATCGTCGAGGTCATCGATACCTGCCAGAAAGCCGGCATCTGGAACATCTCCTTCGCCACCCAGAAGCCCGCACCATCCAACTGACCGCCGCCCGTTGAAAGCTTTCCTGCCAATCCTCCTTTTTCTCCTCGCCTATCCCGCCCACGGACAGCAACCGCTTCGAGCCGGGGTCGTCGGCGAGGATCTCCGCGCCGATGCCGGCAACGATTTCTTCGCACGCGGAAAAAACCTATTCGACAGCGCCCAAGCCAGTGTCGATCTCGAAACGCGCCGCAGGCTCTACCTCCGCGCCGCCGATATTCTCTCCGCATACATCAACGAATTCCCGAACCATAAGAACACAGAGGCCGCGTGGTGGTATCTCGGCAGAAGCTACTACCAGTCCGGGATGCTGGATGACGCCAAACGCTGCTTTGCAACTCTACTCAACCGCTTCGGCCAAGGGAAATACGCTGCCGCCGCTGCATACACCCTCGCCGCCGACCACTACAACAAGGGCGAGTTCGCCTTCGCGGCACCTCTCTTCGAGCGCTTCGCCGCCAACGCCATACGCCCAGCCGACAAGCCGAAGGGCAACCTCTTCGCAGGCAACTGCTACCGCCTCCTCGGCCGCAACCGCGAGGCGATCACCGCCTACAAACGCGTTATCGTGGATCCCGAAGGAGCCCTCTTCAAGGCTCAGGCACAGATCGAGGTGGGCAAGCTCACACTGAAGGCCGGAAAATTGCAGGAGTCTCTCGATATCTTCGAAGCTGTCGCCGGCTCCAACGCCGTCCCGAAACACAGAGGCGAGGCGGCTCTCAACGCAGCCATCGCGGCCACCAAGCTGGAGAAGACCGATCTCTCGGAGAAATACCTACGCATCATACTCGACAGCCCGGGCATGGATAAATTCCGCCCCGACGCGCAAACCGCGCTGATGGAGAATTTCTACGCACGCAAAGAGTACCAGACCGTAGTCGACCTCTTCCGAAAAAGTCCCCTCAAGTCCGAGGGCGAGAAAGAAGCCCTGCGCTTGATGATCGCCGCACGCGCGATGATGAAACTCAAGCGCCCCGCCGATGCCAGTGAGCTCTTCCGTGAGGTCGAGCGCATCGTGAAACCCGGCAACGACCTCGCCTTCCAGGCATCCTACTACCGACTCAACTGCTTCTTCCAAATTGAGGGTCGGCATGTTGTCGACCAGGTCGATGCCTTCCTCCAGATCTACGAGAAATTTCACCCCAACGACACCCGCATCCACACGGCGATGCTGATGAAAGCGGAGACGCAGTTTTCCGAAAGCAGCGCCGCAGAGGCAGCAAAAACATATTCCCGGATCGATCCCACTCTCCTCAGTGATACGAACCGCCCCGGATTCCTCTACCAGCGCGGATGGTGCCTCGCCGAGGCAGGCGACTCCCAGGGCGCAATCCGTTCCCTCACGGATTTCATCGCGAAATACCCGGACGACAAGCGAATCTACCCTGCCCTCGTGAAACGCGCCAAGGCCTATGCCGAAATCGGCGAATCCGCCAAAGCCGTCGCGGATTTCGACCGCCTCACCATCGATGGTGCCGCTCCTTCCGACCTCGCCTCGCTCGCCTGGCTCGAGTCAGCCCGCACCCGCCGCAAGGAGGGCAACGTGAAAAACATGGTCGTCCGCTACAAGGGCCTGCTTGAGAACGTCGACGACCTCACCGACAACCTCAAGGCGGAGGCGAACTACTGGATCGGCTGGGGCATGGTGAAGACCAACCAACCGAAGGAATCCGCCACATACCTCAACGCCGCTCGCGACCTCCGCCCCGAGGCCTACGCGAAGCACGCAGGCCTGCTGCTCGCGCTCTCCCACTTTGCGGCACAGGATCCCAACAACCTCGCTACAGAAATCGGCCTCGCCATTAAGGGCGAATACATCGACGACGTCCCGAACCAAGCCATCCAGTGGTCCGGCATGCAGGCCTACAACGCAGGCGATTTCTCGAATACTGCCCGCTTCCTGAAAATCGTCGCCAACCCCGACGAACCGCGCGTCACTCCCAAGGAAATCTGGCGCTACCTAGCGAAATCCCTGATCGAAACCGGAAAACCGGAAGACGCTCTGCCCGCCCTGGCGAACGTCCTCGATGTCGAAGAAAACCCCGCCTGGAAAGCCGATGCCCTTCTCGACCGCGCTCGCGCACTCTACGACCTCAAGCGCTTCGGAGAGTCCCGCAAAACCGCCGACGAAGCCCTCGCACTCCAGCCCCAAGGACGCACCTCCGCCTATCTTCGCATCGTCTCGGGCAACCTCCACATCCAGGAGGAAAATATCGGCCAAGCCGCCGCCGATTACCTCTACGTGATCAACTTCCACGATGATGCCGATCTCAAGCCTCTCGCCATCCACAAATACATCGCCGTCCTTGAAACGCAGGGCAAGGCCGACGAGGCTGCAAAATTCAAGCTGCAGCTTGCCAAGGATTTCCCGAAATGGAAGGCACCTTGAACCGGAGGACGATTAGTCTCCGCTCTTCAGAACCTTGATAAAAGCGTCCTGGGGGACATTCACCTTGCCGAACATCTTCATCTTCTTTTTGCCTTCTTTCTGCTTCTCCAACAGCTTGCGCTTCCGGGAGATGTCGCCGCCGTAGCACTTCGCGGTCACGTTTTTCCGCATCGCGGAAATGGATTCACGCGCAACGATCTTGCCACCAACCGCCGCTTGGATGGAGACCACGAAAAGGTGCGATGGGATCACTTCTTTCAAGCGCTCCGCGAGCTTCCGGCCGTAGCCCTCCGCCTTGTCGCGGTGGACAATGGTCGAGAAAGCCTCCACCGGGTCGCCGGCGATAAGCATGTCCATCTTGACCATCTTCGCCGAACGGTAGCCGGCGTGCTCGTAGTCCATCGAGCCGTAGCCCTTGGTAGAGGATTTTAGGCGGTCGTTGAAATCGACCAGAATCTCGGCAAGCGGCAACACGCACGAGAGCATCACCCGTAGGTCGTCGATCGTTTCCGTATTGGTCACCTCACCGCGTTTCTCCAGCACCAGCTGCATCATGTCGCCGATGTATTCGCCCGGCACCATGATGTAAACATTCACCACCGGCTCGCGGATTTCCTGGATCACCTGCGCCTCAGGGAACAGCGCCGGGTTGTCGACGATGACTTCCGTTCCATCCGTCAGATCCACATGGTAGATCACCGAAGGGTAGGTGGAGATCACATCCATATCGAACTCTCGCCGCAGCCGCTCCTGGATGATCTCCATGTGCAGAAGGCCGAGGAAACCGCAGCGGAAACCGAAGCCCAGCGCGGTCGAGCTCTCTTGAGAAAAAGTGAACGCGGGATCGTTGATCTGTAGTTTACCCATCGCCGTCTTGAGCTGTTCGTAATCTGATGAATCGACGGGGTAGATCCCCGAGAAAACCATCGGCTGGATCTCCTTGTATCCCGGCAGCGCCTCGGGGCACGGGTGGGTTGAGTCGGTCATCGTGTCGCCGATCTTCACCTCACTGGCGGATTTCATGTTCGCGATGACGTAGCCCACATCTCCGGGAACCAGTATATCCCTAGCCTCCATCTTTGGGGTGAACACCCCGACTTCCTTGACCTCGTAGGTCTTGGATGTCGCGAAAAGTTTCACCCGCTGCCCCCTCTTCAGAGTCCCTGAAAACACACGCACGTAGGAAACCACGCCGCGGTAGGTGTCGTAGAGAGAGTCGAAAACTGTCGCCCGCAGCAGCTTGTCAGGATTCTCGACCGGGGCGGGTACCCGCTCGACAATAGCCTCCAAGATTTCCTCGATGCCGATGCCGGACTTCGCCGAGGCAGGGATGCAATCCTCCGCCGGGATACAAAGGATATCCTCAAGCTGCTTCTTGCACTTCGGCACATCGGCGGCTGGCAGATCGATCTTGTTGAGCACCGGGATGATCTTGAGATTCTGCTCCTCGGCGAGGTGGAGGTTCGCGACGGTTTGCGCCTCCACGCCCTGCGCGGCATCCACCATCAGGATCGCCCCTTCACAGGCAGCGAGCGCACGGGAAACCTCGTAGGAAAAATCCACATGTCCTGGCGTATCGAGCAGATTCAGCTTGTAGGTATTTCCGTCCTTCGCCTTGTAGCTCATCGTCACCGGATGGGCCTTGATCGTGATCCCCTTCTCCCGCTCCAGATCCATCGAGTCGAGCTGCTGCGCCGATGTCTCCCTCATCGTCACGGTGCTGGTCATTTCCATCAGCCGGTCCGAAAGCGTGGTCTTGCCGTGATCGATATGGGCGATGATGGAGAAGTTGCGGGTAAACTCGGTGGGCATGGGAACGGGACGGCAGATGGATTGCACGGAATCGCGCGAATTACAGCAAAAAATGGAAGTTCACTCGCGAGACATTTCGGCGATAACCCACGCTCAGTGTACTTCCAGAGGCGGTATGCCGAGCTGCTCAGGCAGTGCGAGACGTGGCCTGTCGGTCAGAATCTCGGGATCTCCGTGGGTGACCAGCACGGTGTGCTCGAAGTGAGCGGAGGGTTTCCTGTCCTCGGTAATGACAGTCCACCCGTCTTCAAGGATGCGGACTCCAGAGACTCCCTCGTTGATCATCGGCTCAATGGCGAGGCACATGCCGGGCATGAGTGTGGGAGATTTACCGCGCGGCCGGTAGTTGGGAACCTGTGGTTCCTCGTGTAGTTTTCTGCCAACGCCGTGACCGACGAATTCGCGCACGATGGTGAAGCCGAAGGGCGCTGCGTATTCCTCCACCGCGCCGCAGAGGTCGGCGAGTTTCCTGCCGGGGCGTGCCTTCGCGATGGCCTCGTAAAGGGATTGTTCGGTGACGGCCAGGAGGCGCTTGGTCTCCAGCGGAATTTCCCCGCAGGCAACAGTGGTGGCGTTGTCGCCGATAAAGCCGCTTTTGATGATGCCGACGTCGATTTTTACGATATCCCCCGGCTGGATGCGGCGCGGGCCACCGATGCCGTGCACCACCTCTTCATTGACGGAGATGCAGATCTGGCCGGAGAAGCCACGATAGTTGAGGAAGGCGCTCTTGCAGTCCTGCTTTTCCATGAGATCCGCAGCGAGCTTGTCGATCTCACCGGTTGTGACCCCGGGGGCGACTGTAGCAGCAAGCTGCTGGAGTATCCCGGCAGCTATCCTGCCGGACTCGCGCATACGTTCGATTTCTTTCGGAGACTTGATTGGGATACGGGTGCGCATAATACTGAAATTCTAAATCTTAAATTTTAAGCCAAGAGGCCGAGGATGATGGCCGCAGTTTCGTTCTTGGAACCGGTTGCGGGGACGGATGTGAGCCTGCCGCCTTTCCGATAAAAGTCGATAACGGGGATGGTGAGGGAAACAAATTCCGCGTAGCGGTTGCGGAAATTCGCTTCGCAGTCGTCGGCCCGGGGCGCTGCGGATCCGCCGCACTTGGGGCAATTGCCGATTTCCGAAAGCTCACTGCGTTGGCCGGACCAACGACAATCGAAGCACTCGACGCGATCCCGGATGCGGCGGAGCAACACATCGAAGGGAGCTTCGAGCACGACAGCAGCATCAAGAGCTGAGCCATGTTCAGCAAGCCACCCATCGAGAAATTCCGCCTGTGGAAGGCTTCGAGGGAAACCGTCAAGGACCCACCCGGAAGATGAGTCGTTGGCTGCCAGCCAATCCGCAAGGATGGGGCACATAAGATCATCCGGAAGATATCCGCCGCGGGCTAGAATGGGCTCGGCGGCAAGGCCGAGTTCGGTGCGCCCGATGATATTCTCGCGGAGCAATACGCCGGTACTGAGATAGCCCAGGCCGAGGCTTGCAGCAATACGCCGCCCTTGGGTTCCTTTTCCCGATGCGGGGGAGCCGAGGAGGACGATTCGCATCGCGGGATAGGGGCTGACGTTTCCCCGCAGGGGAAATCAGGCCTGTGTGCCTTTGTAGATGTAGGCGGTGATTCCGAGAACGATCAGTATGGCGATGATAACCCAGAGATAAACGATGGCGTTACGCGGGGCGGCGTTGCTCTGGTTACCAAGGCGGTCATATCGACCCTTGAGCTTACCCTTACGCAGGAAGCCGTCGTAGTGCTTCTGGAGGAGATGGGTTTCGACCTGTTTCATCACATCGAGAACCACGCCGACCATGATCAGGAGCGAGGTGCCGCCGAAGAAGTGGAGGACAAGCGATCCCGGAGGAAGGCCGACGAGTTTACCTATCAGTGCGGGGAGGAAAAATAACGATGCGAGGAAGAGGGCACCTGCAAAGGTGAGGCGGGTCATCGTGAAATCGAGGAAGTCTGCCGTTGGTTTGCCCGGGCGCTGGCCGGGAATGTAGCCACCGTTGCGCTTCAGATCCTCTGCGATCTGCGAGGGCTGGAACATCATTGCAACCCAGAAGTAGGAGAAAAGGAAGATGCCGACACCACCGAGGATGTAATACCACATGCCGCCGCCGACGAGTTCGCCGTAGAGTTTCGTTGCCCATGGCTGGCCGGCGAAGAACCACTGCAGCATCATCGGAGGCAGGGACAGCACTGCGGATGCGAAAATGATCGGCATCACACCAGCATAGTTAACCTTGAGAGGCAGGTATTGAGTCTGCCCGCCGAACTGCTTGCGACCGACCACGCGCTTGGCATATTGCACGGCAATTTTTCGCTGCGCCTGGGTAATGGCGATCGTGCCGGCGATGACTACCAGGAGCAGGACTACCATCACAACCATCATGATGGCGCGGAACGGATCCCCTGAGGTGAAATAGCTCCATGCCTGGATCAGCGCACCCGGGAGAGCCGAGATGATATTCACCGTGATGATGATAGAGATGCCGTTGCCAATGCCCTTTTCGGTGATCTGGTCACCGAGCCACATCAATAAGATGGTGCCAGCAACAATCGTAAGGACGGTGAGGACCAACCAAGATACCGAGGGATCCGGGACAAGCTTGCCGAATTTTTCGACCCCCGCCATATAGGGAATGCTCCCAGGCTTTGTCAGGGACTGTGCCACGAAGTAGCCCTGTACAAGTGCGATCACAATCGTGATGTAGCGTGTATACTGGGTGATCTTCTGGCGGCCGCCGTCCTCACGAGCAAGCCGTGAGAACTTCGGCACAATCGCCGTCATGAGCTGCACCATGATCGATGCTGATATGTAAGGCATGATGCCGAGCGCAAAAACTCCGCACTGGGTTAGCCCGCCGCCGGAGAAGACCGTCAGCAATGCCGTCATGCCTCCGCTGGGGTTGGATGCATCCTGTTTCGCAACGCTATCCAGCCAAGCCTTGATCACCGTGGCATCGACACCCGGTAGGGTGATATGCACGCCGAGACGGACGATGACGATGAGGGCGAGAGTAAAGAGGATCCGATCCCGCAGTTCGGGGATTTTCCAGGTATTCGCAAAGGCGGAGATCATGATGGTTGGGAAAATTTTAAACTCTAAATTTCAAACAGGTAGCTGTCTTTGCCCGCAAAAATCGATCTTTCTCCGGCAATCCGAAGCGATTCTTTGCAGGCCGTGATCTGATAGCACGGAGAGGAAGCGTTCAAGTGCTTCCTCCCCTCAGATCAAATAATGTCGGCAACGAAGATCAAGCTTCTGGTGCGGCGTCCTCGGGCTTGACCGGTGTCCGGGTCTTCGGTGCGGGATCGGCAAAACTGCCACCCGCTTTCTCGATTTTTTCACGGGCGGTCTTGCTGACCTTGTGGAAAACGACCTTGAAGGACTTTTCCACTTCGCCGTCGCCGAGGAGTTTAATCTTGTCGGAAGGTCCGTTGACCAGGCCGCAGGCACGCAGCGAAGCTTCGTCGACGGTATCACCCGCTTCGTAGCGACTGTCGAGATCACCGACATTGACGACGTTCCACTTGTCGCGGAAGTCGAAGTTGTTGAAGCCGCGCTTCGGGAGGCGACGGTGAATGGGCATCTGGCCGCCTTCGAAACCGACGCGGACACCGCTGCCGGACCGGGCTTTCTGACCCTTGTTGCCCTTGCCGGAGGTTTTGCCGAGGCCTGAGCTTTCGCCCGCGCCAAGACGTTTCACGCGATGCTTGGCACCGGGATTTGGCTTAAGATTGTGTAGTTCCATGATTTCGGATGTCTATAGTTTGCAGTTTGGTGACGGCGACCAGTGATCGCCGCTACATTAGATGGACTTTTCCTTCTGCTTCTTGCCGCGGGATCCGAGGATCTGCTCGCGGGTGCGGACGGAGGAAAGCGCCTTGAGAGTCGCTTTGACGACGTTGGCGTGGTTAGAGGAACCCATGGACTTCGCGAGGATATCGCGGATGCCGACAGCTTCGCAGACGGCGCGGACACCGCCACCGGCGATAATTCCTGTTCCCGGGGATGCCGGTTTAAGGAGAACCTTGCCACCGCCGAATTCAGCGTAGATTTCGTGGGGAATGGTTCCGTCCACAATGCTCATCGGTTTGAGAACCTTGCGGGCAGACTCACTGGCTTTCTTGATGCAGTCAGCCACTTCGTTCGCCTTGCCGAAGCCGAGACCGACTTTGCCTTTCTTGTTTCCACAAACCACGAGGGCGGAGAAACTGAAACGACGGCCACCTTTCACGACTTTCGCACAGCGGTTGATGAACACAACCTTTTCGGAGAGTTCGTTGCCATCCTCGTCGGTGATCGGTGCGCGCTCTTCACGGCGCGGGCCTCCACGGCCACGACCACGACCACCACCGCCACCGCCGCCAAAGCCGCCACGGCCTTGGCCGCCGCCACCTTGATAGCCGCCGCGTTGCGGAGGTCCGGATTGTTGAGGTGCGGCAGCCGCCGCAGGAGAAACATTCGGTGCAGCGGCGGTTGCCGGAGCCGCGGGAACCGCTGGAGTTGCCGGAGCCGCCGCAGCGGTTTCATTTTCAGGAGTATTAGCCATGTGATTGGGGAATTAGAATTTGAGACCGGCTTCGCGGGCTGCGTCGGCAAGGGCTTTCACCTTACCATGATAGAGATGGCCGCCGCGGTCGAAGACCACGTCGGAAATATTTGCCGCCTTTGCGCGGTCTGCCAGTTGCTGGCCGACCTTCTCGGCGGATGCGATGTTCGAGGCGTTGCCCTCGAAGCTCTTGTCCATGGTTGAAGCGGATGCGAGCGTACGGCCTACTGTATCGTCGATCAGCTGTGCGTAGACGTGCTGGTTCGAGAAATAGACGGCCAGGCGCGGACGCTCCGGAGTGCCGGTCACCTTGCGGCGGATACGACTGTGGATCCGCTGGCGGATGGATTTGCGTTGAATGGTGCTCATGTAACGGAGATATTTTATGGTTATTTACCGACGCTCTTGCCTTCCTTGCGGCGGACTTTCTCGCCGACGTAGCGGACACCCTTGCCTTTGTAAGGCTCCGGTTTGTAGAAAGCGCGGACTTCGGCGGCGAATTGGCCGACAAGCTGTTTATCGATACCCTCAACCTTGATCTTGGTGTTTTCGTTCACCGTGACCGTGAGGCCGGATGGGATCGGGTGGAGGAGCGGGTGCGAACGGCCGAGGGAAAGATCGAGATCCTTGCCCTTGACGGCTGCGCGGAGACCGACGCCGTGGATTTCAAGATCCTTGGCGAAGCCAGTTGAGACGCCGATGATCATATTATTGACGATGCTGCGAACCGTGCCGTGTAGGGCGCGGTGCTCGCGTTGCTCGGTGGCGCGGGTGACGACGACACTGCCGTCTTCGCTTGTAAGCGAGATTCCAGCAGGAACCGAGAAGTCGAGTTTGCCCTTCGGGCCTTCGACTTTGACGGTGTTGCCCTCGACCTTAACGTCGACCTTTTCGGGCAGGGAGATTGGTTTGAGTCCGACTCGTGACATAATGTTGGTTTGTTCGAGTTTTGGGTTTACCAGATGTTGGCGAGAATTTCGCCGCCAAGTTTCTGGCGCTTGGCGGATGATCCGGACATCACACCCTTCGAGGTCGAAAGGATGGCGATGCCGAGGCCGGACAGGACGCGTGGGATTTCCTGGGAACCGACATATTGGCGGCGGCCAGGCTTGGAAACGCGCTTGAGATCAGTGAGAACAGGGCGGCCGTCGACGAATTTCGGGCTGACTTTCAGCTCGGTGCGTTCGCCGGTGACGACTTCGTATTTCCAAAGGTATCCCTCTTGCTTGAGGATCTCGGCGATGTCCGCCTTGATCTTGGAGTAGGGTGCGGTGAATTCCTCGTTTCCGGCGCGTGCTGCGTTTTTGAAACGGGTGAGGAAGTCTGAGATCGGGTCTGTGAGAACTGCCATAATGGTGGTTTCCTTAAATTCTATGGGGTTATGCGTTGGCTAGTTCGGCTTCGTCAGCCTTCTTGATATCGCGGAAGGGCATTCCGAGCTCGGTGAGGAGCTCACGGCCTTCGTTGTCGGTACGTGCGGTGGTCACGAAGATCAGGTCGAATCCGATCTGGCGCTTGACCTGGTCGAGTTCGACTTCCGGAAAGATGGTCTGATCCGAGAAGCCGCAGGCGTAATTGCCGCGTCCGTCGAAGGATTTCGGAGAAATCCCGCGGAAATCTCGGATATTCGGAGCAGTGATGTTGATGAAGCGGTGCAGGAAATCCCACATCTGTTCGCCTCGCAGGGTCACTCGGGCGCCGAGGGGCTCGCCTTCGCGGAGCTTGAAGTTAGCAACCGCCTTCTTCGAGAAGGTGATGGAAGGCTTCTGGCCGGTGATCTTGGAAATCTCGGCGACGGCGTCATCGACCGCGACCTTGCGATCCGGTGCCTTGCCCATGCAGGACGTGACGACGATTTTCTCAAGCCGTGGGACTTGATGCGGATTGGTGTAGCCGAGCTTCTTGGTCAAAGTCGGCACAACCTTGTCTTTGTATTCTTGCAGTAGTGCTGGTGTACTCATTTATTTTAGCGGGTCAGCGCGTGGTTTTTGTTAACGCTTAAGCGCGGGCGGCCTCGTGAAAGGCTTAGCCCAATTTTTTCACATTGGAAATATGGACGGGGGCGTCGACGGTCTTGATGCCGCCTTCCGGATCGGCTTCGGATTGGCGGACAGCCTTCTGGACGGTGCGGCCACCTTCGACGACAACCAAGCCTTTGACGGCATTGATGCTGAGGACGGTGCCTTGCTTGCCCTTGTGGTTACCGGCGATAATTTCGACCTGGTCGCCTTTTTTGACGTGTGTCTTGATGGTGCTCATTTTAGAAATTGTTCAGGAGTTAGAGAACCTCTGGTGCGAGGGACACGATCTTCATGAATTGCTTTTCACGTAGTTCGCGGGCGACGGGTCCGAAGATACGGGTGCCGCGTGGGTTGTTGTCCTTATCGATAAGGACGATCGCGTTCGAATCGAAGCGGAGGATGGAGCCATCGGGACGGCGGACGGGGAATGCCGTGCGGACGACAACGGCTTTCACAACGCTGCCTTTCTTCACGGAGGCGGTGGGGATCGAATCGCGGATGTGCGCGGTGATCACGTCACCGACGCGTGCGGAGCGTGTACGCTTGCCGAGAACGCCGATCATTTTTGCGGTGCGGGCGCCGGTGTTGTCGGCAACAGCGAGCTTGGTTTCCATTTGGATCATGGCAGTGGTGTCGTAGAGGGTTTGGAAAAATTGATTAGTGGGAGAGAACCTCGGCAAGTGCCCAGCGCTTAAGCTTGGAAACAGGCTTGGTTTCGATGATGCGGACGCGATCGCCGATGGCGGCCTCGCTCTTCTCGTCGTGCACGTAGTATTTCTTCGAGCGCTTGACGATCTTGTTGAACTTGGGGTGCGGGACGCGGGCGATGTGCTCGACGACGATAGTCTTCTCCATCTTGTTGGAGACGACGACGCCGACACGGGTCTTGCGCTTGTGAACCGCCGGGGCGGCTTCCTGTGATGATTCGCTCATGATATTGGATCGATAAATATCGGCCGGGAACGGCCAATCGGACTCAGGCCGTTTCGTTGTTGATGGTTAGAATTTGGGCGATCTCAAGGCGCACCTGCTTGAAGCGGGCGGGGTTTTCAAGAGTTCCAGCCGAGCGCTGGAGGCGCAAGTTCATGGATTCCTGCTTGAGGTCGCGGAGGCGGCGGAGGCGCTCGTCTGCGGAGAGTTCGCGGATGTCTTTGGCTTTGGAAAGTGCCATGGTCGTAAGTTGTCTTGGATTATTGGTGCGGATTGCGGGTCACGAGGCGGGTGCGAAAACCAAGCTTGTAGGAAGCAAGGCGCATCGCTTCGCGTGCGGCGGTTTCAGAAACACCGGCTACTTCGAAAAGCATGTTCCCGGGGCGGATGACGGCGACCCAGGTGTCAACGGCGCCTTTGCCTTTACCCATTCGGGTTTCAGGAGGACGGCGTGTGATGGACTTGTGAGGGAAGACGCGGATGAAGACCTTGCCCTTCCTTTTCAGGGAGCGGTTGATCGCAACACGGCAGGCTTCGATCTGGCGCGTGGTCAACCAGGCGCGCTCTAGGGTCTGGAGGCCGAAGTCACCGAAGGCGACGGTGGTTCCGCGCTGGGCGTTACCGGCGCGTGATCCGCGGTGGCTCTTCCGGAACTTTGTTCTTTTGGGCATCAAAGGCATGACTTATTTCTCCTTGTTGAGTGGTTGAATGTTGTGGCTATCAGGCTTGAGGAAATCAAGCGGTAGGGGCTGGAGCAGTAGGGGCTGGAGCAGGTGCAGGAGCCGAAGTTGGTGCAGGTGCGGGAGCCGGAGCATCACCACCTTGCGGGCGGTTGTCGGGACGTCCGCCGCCACCTTGGCGACGATCACCGCCGCGTCCACCGCGCTCGCCGCGTCCACGGTCAGGACCGGGCTTGCCGTCGTCCTCTTTTTTGTTGATCCAGCATTTGACGCCGATAATCCCGTAAACGGTGCGGGCTTCTGCGAAACCGTAGTCGAGTGGGACACGCAGCGTCTGGAGAGGCACTTTGCCTTCGCGGTAGCTCTCTGCACGGGCGATATCAGCGCCACCGAGGCGTCCACCACAACGGACGCGGATGCCTTCGGCACCGAATTCCATGGCGGTCTGGAGCGAGCGCTTCATGGCGCGGCGGAAGGAAATCCGGCGCTCAAGCTGGATTGCGATCTGCTCGGCAACGAGCTGAGCATCGAGTTCCGGCTTGCGAATTTCGAGAATGTCGAGTTTTACCTGGGATTCCTTGCAGATCTTCTGGACCTCATTGGTCATGATCTCGATCTCCTTGCCCTGGCGGCCGATGATGAGACCGGGGCGGGAAGAGTGGAGGGTAACGCGGACACTGTTCCAAGCACGCTCAATAACGACGCGGGCGAGGCCGGCGTTGATGAGCTTGTTCTTGAAATATGCGCGGATGGCAAGATCCTCGTGGAGCTTGTTGGTATAGTCTTTGCCGCTGGCATACCATTTGGAACGCCAGTCTTTGTTGACGGCGAGGCGGAAGGCGATCGGATTTACTTTTTGGCCCATGGTGTTAAGTAGAGAGTGTTATCGGGATGAGTTACGCGGTTGCTTCTTCGGCGGCCGCGACTTCGGTTACAGGAGCCTTGTCGGCTTTCTTTGCAGCGGTCTTCTTGGGGGCGCGCTTTTTCTTTTCAGGAGCGGCACCAACAAGGGTGATGGAAATGTGGGAAGTGCGTTTGATGATGGCACCGGCGGATCCTTTGGCACGCGGCTTGAAGCGACGCATTGTTGGACCTGCACCGATGACAGCTTCCTTGATGACCAGCGAGTTGGTGTCGAGGGAGAAGTTGTTCTCCGCATCGGCGATCGCTGTTTTCAGCGTCTTGCTGATCAACTGGGCGGCCTTCTTCGGGGTGAAGGTAAGGATGTCGAGGGCGTTTGAAACAGGGAGACCCTGGATTTCGCGGGCTACGTCACGCGCTTTCTTTGGCGAGAGGCGGACAAATTTGGTGATGCTGGTGACTTCCATGATCGTCGGTGTGTTAAGATTATAGGGAAACTTAGTTTTGGGTAAGGAGGACGGCGGTGTCGCCGAGACGGGGTGTGTGGTCGTTGGAATCGATCTGTTCTACGAAAGCCCCCGAGACCGAACGGCGGACATCCGCAAGGATGGCTTTTCCGTAAGCCTGTTGGCCGTGAAGGAGGCGGAATGTCATTCCGATCCTTGCACCTTGGGATTCGCCCAGATTGAATACAAGCATGCCGGTGGACTGATCCATGCTGACGATATTCGCCTGCTGGAGGTTGCCCGTCCGGACATCGGGGAGGGGTTTCTGGCGGAGACCACTGGCAGAGTCAAGCTCTCTCATTGCCGTTTCCACTCTGAGTCTTGCATCGGGATCGGAAACAACCGCCTGACGGAGGCAGTCCTGCACCGAAGCGGAGAACCGCATCGCTGCGGTTTCCAGGCGGTTGATGCGTTCGTTGGCAAGTTCGAGATCGGCGGCAGCCTGTATCAGGCGGTCGTCGCCGCCATCGAGCAGGTTCTTGCCGAGCGCCTCGAGGCGTTCGCGGACCTGATTGAGCTGCTCGGTTGATTTCTTCTCGGCCTTGTTCGCCTCGACGAGTGAGAACCGCAGGTTGCGGTTTTGCCCCTGGAGGTCGGAAATGAGTTCCTGGAGCTGCTCGTTGGAGACCGCCTGCCCATGGCACGGCGCGACCATGACCAGCAGCCCGAGGGCGGCGGCGAGGTTGCGCGGATGACAGATGGCAGGCATTTCGATGAGGTGCGGTTGAAAAACTGATTACTTCTTACCGATGCCGCCGTGGGCACGGAAGATGCGGGTCGGGGAGAATTCGCCGAGCTTGTGGCCGACCATGTTCTCAGTGACGTAGACAGGGATAAAGGTCTTGCCGTTGTGGACGGAGAAGTTATGGCCGACGAAGTCCGGAGTGATCATGGAATTGCGGGACCATGTCTTGATGGGCTTGCGGTCGGAGCCTGCTTCGGCGACGGCGTCGATCTTAGCGAGAAGCTTCTGATCGACGAACGGGCCTTTCTTGAGGGAACGTGGCATAAGTTAAATGGAGTAAGGTTTCGGGAAAGGGTTATTTCTTCTTCTTGTTGTCGTGGCGCGACTCGACGATGAAGACGCTTGTGGTCTTCTTCTTCTTGCGGGTCTTCTGGCCCTTGGCGTGACCCCATGGGGAGAGAAGGTGCTGACGTCCACCACCGGACTTGGATTTACCTTCGCCACCACCGTTCGGGTGATCGACGGGGTTCATGCACATGCCGCGGACGGTCGGGCGGATGCCCTGCCAGCGTGAGCGACCGGCTTTTCCGGAAACTTCGTTCATGTGGTCGCGGTTGCCGACGGCACCGATCGTGCAGTAGCAGGCTTCGTGGAAGCGGCGGATTTCACCGGAACGCATTTTCAGGAGAGCCCATCCGCCATCGCGGTTGGAAAGGACAGCGCTCTGGCCGGCCGAACGGGCGACTTTGCCACCGCCACCCGGAAGCAGCTCGATGTTGTGAACTTCCGTTCCGAGGGGCACTTTGCCGAGAGGCATCGCGTTGCCAACCTTCGGGGCGACATTTTCGCCGGAGATTACCTTCGCTCCGTCGGTGAGGCCGGCGGGTGCGAGGATGTAGGATTTTACGCCGTCCTTGTATTGGAGTAGGGCGATGCGGCAGGTGCGGTTCGGATCGTACTCGATTCCAACCACGGTTGCTTCGATTTCGCGCTTGTTGCGTTTAAAATCAACCAGGCGATAGTGGCGCTTGTGCCCACCGCCGATGTGGCGGGTGGTGATGCGTCCGGTATTGTTCCGACCACCCGAGCGCTTGAGCGGGGTGAGCAGGGACTTCTCCGGCTTGCTCTTGGTGATCTCTTCGAATGAAGGGAGCTCCTTGTAGCGCTGGGATGGTGTGAGGGGCTTAAAAGTTTTAAGTGGCATGACTCGCGTTTCGTTAAAAAGGTTTTGGATGTCCGGCTTTCGGCCGACGCCCAATATGCGGGCTTAGATGAGGTCGATGGATTCACCGGCCGCGAGGCGAACGATGGCTTTCTTGTAGCTAGCGGTGCGGCCTTCGTCGGCGCGGCGCTTGCGGCGGACTTTTCCGTCGTAATTCGCGGTGCGAACCTTGACGACCTTCTTGTCGAAGATGGTCTCAACTGCTTGCTTGATCTCGAGCTTGTTGGCGAACTTGTCGACCTCGAACACAACCTCGTTGTTCTGCTCTTGGAGCAGGGAGGCTTTTTCGCTGAGGCGGACGTTCTTGATGACCTGGTAGATGTCTTTCATGGTCGTAGTTTTCTGGGAAATTAGGCTGTGCGTTGGGCGATGGTCTCGACGGCGTCGCCGACGAGGATGATAACTCGTGAGAGGAGCAATTCCTCGACGTTGAGTTCGGAAGGAGTGACGAGCTGTGTCCAGGCGACGTTGCGCGCTGCGAGCTTGGTGGAGTCGTCGAAGTTGCCGACGAGGAGAACCTTGCGCTCAGCATCAGTGACGTTTTTCAACCCGGAGAGGAAAGATTTGGTCTTGCCGTCGGCGATTGCGAAGGTGTCAACGGTGACGATTTTCTCGGCGCGGGTGAGGTCACCGAGGACGCGGCGCAGGGCAAGCTTGCGGACGGCCTTGGGGACGTTTTTTGCGTAGGAGCGGTTGCGCGGTCCGAAGACGACACCACCACCGACAAAGATAGGAGCCTTCCTGTCGCCGTGACGGGCGTTGCCGGTTCCCTTCTGTTTATACATCTTTTTACCGGTGCCACGGACTTCGCCACGGGTCTTGGTATGCGCGGTGCCGGAACGGCGGTTCGCACGGTATGCGGTGATGAGATCGTGGACGGCTTGGCGGCCTTTTTCCTCGCCTACTAGGACAAGGTTGGCTGCTTCGGCATCTGCTGCTGTGAAAGCTTTTGCGGACATGGCGGAAAGTTACTTGGGGATTCTGGAGAGGGCGGAGCGCTGCTTATTTCTTATTCGCAGGGCTGATCGTGAGGTAGGCGCCTTTGGCACCCGGGACGGAACCGGAAACGAGGATGACACCATCGTCTTCTCGGACAGCGATAACCTTGAGATTCTGGGTGGTGGACTTGGTGGTGCCCATGTGGCCGGGCATCGGCTGGTTTTTCCAAACGCGACCGGGAGTGGATCCCGGACCAATGGCTCCCGTCCGGCGGTGCATCATGTGGCCGTGTGCCTGTGGCTGACCGTGGAAGCCGTGGCGCTTGACCGCACCCTGGAAGCCGCGACCAATCGTGTTGCCGATGACATCCACGTATTGACCGGCTTCGAAAAGTGCTAAGCCGGGATGTTCGGTCGGAACCTCTGCGCCGTTTTCGAAACGGAACTCCTGGACGCGGCGTTTCGGGGTGGAACCCGCCTTTTTGAAGCGTGCGAGATCCGGCTTGTTGACGCGGAATTCCTTCTGATCGTCAAAGCCGACCTGGACTGCGCTGTAGCCGTCCTTTTCAAGGGTTTTGGTCTGGAGGAGCGTATTGCCCGCAACGTTGATAACGGTGACGGGGATGCTGGAGCCCGCTTCCTTATCGAAGATGCGGGTCATGCCGAGTTTTTTACCGAGTAGTCCGAGTGACATAACTTAAAAGAGATTTGAGATTAAAAATAGGAGATTGAGAAAGACGAATCAACTCAGATACGGATGGTGATATCGACACCGGCGGGAAGGTTGAGCTTCTTGAGCTCATCGACGGTGCGGGCCGTAGGATCAACGATGTCGAGAAGGCGCTTGTGAGTGCGTATCTCGAACTGTTCGGCGGACTTCTTGTTCACGTGGACGGAACGGTTGACGCTGAACTTCTCGATGCGGGTTGGAAGCGGGATAGGACCAGCAACACGGGCGCCGGTGCGCTTTGCTGTCTCCACAATTTCGAGGGCCGAGCGGTCGATGGCGCGGTGATCGAAGGCGCGCAGGCGGATGCGGATTTTCTGAGCTGACATAGAATGTGGTGGTGGTTGGTTCGGAGATTTGTTGGAAGATCAGGCTACTCGGTCGACGGCAATTTGCTCGACGATGTTGGTGGGGACCTGTTCGAAATGGGAGGGGGTCATCGCATAGGACGCGCGACCAGAAGAGAGTGTGCGAACGGCAGTGGAGTAGCCGAACATTTCCTTGAGAGGGACGTTTGCGGAAACGACGGAGAAAGTGCCCTTCGATTCCATGTGTTGAATCTGGCCGCGGCGGCGGTTGAGATCGCCCATGACATCGCCCTGATAATCGTCGGGGGTGTTGACTTCCACTGCCATGATGGGCTCGAGAAGGATCGATCCGGCATTCTTGAAAGCGTCACGCATTGCGAAAATGGCGGCCATTGCAAAAGCGTTTTCGTTGGAATCGACGTCGTGGAAGGAACCGTCGAGGACATCAACGTGAGTGTCGATGACTGGATATCCGGCGATGACGCCGTTCATGGTTGCCTCGCGGCAGCCCTTGAGGACGGCGTTGATGAATTCTTTGGGGATGGAGCCGCCGACGGTCTTATTCTCGACCGAGATTCCCTTGCCAGCCTCATTTGGGTGGACGGAGAGGATGACGTGACCGTATTGGCCGCGACCGCCAGATTGCTTGACCAGCTTGCCTTCACCCTTGGCAGCTTTGGTGATCGTTTCGCGGTAGGTGATCTGAGGCGCGCCGGTGTTGGCGTCCACTTTGAATTCACGCTTGATGCGGTCAACGATGATCTCCAAGTGGAGTTCACCCATTCCGGAAATGATCGTCTGGCCGGTTTCCTCGTCGGTCTTGACCATGAAAGTCGGATCCTCGTCGGAGAGGCGGGCGAGAGCGAGGGCGAGTTTTTCCTGGTCGGCCTTGGTGCGCGGCTCGACTGCCATGGAAATGACGGGCTCGGGGAAAGTTGGGGGCTCGAGAACCACATCGTGGCCTTCTGCGGCGAGTGTGTCACCAGTGGTGGCGTTTTTCAGGCCCACCATTGCAGCGATATCACCGGCGAAACATGCATCGATATCCTTGTGCTCGTCTGCCTGGATGCGGATGAGGCGGCCGACGCGTTCCGATTTGCGGGTGCGGGGATTATATACCGTGTCGCCCTTGCGGATGACGCCGGAATAGACGCGGAAGAAAACGAGTTTTCCGACGAACTTGTCAGCCCAGAGTTTGAAGACGAGGGCGGTGAACTTGGCGTCGTCGGTGGTCGGGATTTCGATGGAAATCTCTTCGTTTTCCGGATCCATGCCGGTGGTGAATGGGATATCGAGAGGGGAAGGAAGGTAGTCGATAACAGCGTCGAGGAGATACTGGACGCCCTTGTTCTTGAAAGCGGAGCCGCCTGCGATCGGAACAAGCTTGTTGGCGATGGTGGCGCGGCGAATGGCCTGCTTGAGATCGATGAGAGTGATCTCCTCTTCCATCAGGAATTTCTCGCCGAGTATCTCGTCACAATCGGCGGTGGTGGATACCAGCTCGTCGTAAGCAGCCTTGGCGACGAGCTTCTGATCTTCGTCCAGTTCCTTGACGGTGTAGGTGGAACCGAACTTGTCATCGTCGGAGTAATAAACCGCCTTGTGGTTCACCACGTCGATCTGACCCTTGAGATTTTCCTCGCATCCGATCGGGATGAGGATGCGGACGGCGTTCGCTCCGAGTTTCTCCTTGATCTCGGATACAACGTTGTCGAAATCGGCTCCGGTGCGATCCATCTTGTTGACGAAGACGATACGCGGGACGTCGTATTTGGTGGCTTGGCGCCAGACGGTCTCTGTCTGGGGTTGGACACCGGCGACACCGCAGAAAACGACGACTGCGCCATCTAGGACACGGAGGGAGCGCTCCACCTCTGCGGTGAAATCGACGTGCCCAGGGGTGTCGATGATATTGATACGCTGTTTCTCTTCGTTGAAAAGCTTGGTGACGTTTTCATCATCATGTTGCCACCACTCAGTGGTGACGGCAGCGGAAGTGATGGTGATGCCGCGTTCGCGCTCCTGCTCCATCCAGTCGGTGGTGGCCGCGCCGTCGTGCACCTCGCCGATCTTGTGGATCATCCCAGTATAGAAAAGGATCCGCTCGGTAAGAGTGGTCTTTCCTGCGTCGATATGCGCAGCGATCCCGATATTGCGGGTTCGCTCAAGCGTATAACGACGATCTGGATGGTTTTGGCTCAAAAGCTTTTAGTCTCAGTGAGAGGAAAATTCTTAGAAACGGAAATGGGCGAAGGCGCGGTTTGCCTGTGCCATCTTGTGGACGTCGTCGCGCTTGCGGACGGTTGCACCCTGATTGTTGGCAGCGTCCTTGATCTCGTTGGAGAGTGCGACGTGCATCGGAGTGCCCTTGCGGTTGCGGGCGTATCCGACGAGCCAACGCATGGCGAGGGACTCGGAGCGGTCGGCGTCAACCTCAAGCGGCACCTGGTAGGTCGCACCACCAACACGGCGAGACTTGACCTCAACGCGCGGCTTGGAGTTTTCCACCGCACGGGTGATGACTTCCAGTGGATCGACGGTGTCGGTACCTTCGTTGGCGCGCTCGATGGCGTCGTAGACGATGCGTTGGGCGAGCGAGCGCTTGCCGTCCTGCATGACCTTGGTGATGAGGTGGCCGACGACAGGGCTGTCGTAACGTGGATCGCGGCGATCCGGCTTGGTGAAGATTCTCTTGCGGCGTGGCATGACTTTTTAGGGTAAAGGGTTGCGGAAATTACTTCTTCTTGGCGGCGCCTGCTTTCGGCTTCTTCGCACCATACTTGGAGCGAGCCTGACGGCGCTTGTCGACACCGAGGGTGTCGAGCGAACCGCGGACGATGTGGTAACGAACACCCGGAAGGTCTTTCACCCGACCGCCGCGAACGAGGACGATGGAGTGCTCTTGGAGGTTGTGACCTTCACCACCGATGTAGGCGATGACTTCGAATCCGTTGGTGAGGCGCACCTTGGCGACCTTACGGAGCGCGGAGTTCGGCTTCTTCGGCGTCCGGGTCATGACCTGGAGACAAACACCGCGGCGTTGCGGGCAGTTGACGAGAGCGGGAGATTTCGACTTCTCGACCGGGACGTGACGTCCTTTGCGAACTAGTTGATTAATGGTCGGCATGATTTCCTTCGTGTTTCTGGAGTTGTCTTGAAAAGTTTTTGGGACAATCCGGCACGAAGACGGGGCTTTGAAAACCCGTGATCGCTTTTTTCCGGAGCTGCACCCGATAATTTCCCCTGTTTCGTGGTAGTCACCGCTGTTTTTCGGGGTGACTAAGCCTCGCTGTGGGGGGCGGGACTTTATTCTTCGGTGCCGATCTGACAAGACCTTTTTGACCTTTTTTGAAAAAAAGTTTTTCGAACTGCGTAATCCCCCGAATTCCTTGGGTTCAGGGGATTATTTCCGCTTCGCCTGGCTCATAGCCTGGCTGAACCAGTCGTTTCCGGCAGCTTGCTGCTGAGGGCGGCTGTCGCGGCGCGACTGGGGGCGGCGGTCGTTGACGGAGGGAGAGTTACTGCCCCTGGCTTGGCGGGGCTCGAATTCAGGCTTGGATTTCATCGAAAGGGCGATGCGGCTCCGCTTCAGATCCACCTCCATGACGGTGACGTGGACTTTCTGGCCAACTTTGACGATCTCCGAGGCATCGCGGACGAACTGGTCGTCAAGCTGGCTCACGTGGACGAGGCCGTCCTGATGGACGCCAACATCGACGAAGGCGCCGAATGCGGTGACATTGGTGACGATCCCGGGAAGCTTCATGCCCACAGTGAGATCGGCGGGTTTTGCGATACCTTCGGCGAAATTGAAGGCCTCGAAGGCCTTGCGGGGGTCGCGGCCGGGCTTGGAAAGCTCCGAGAGTATGTCCTGCAGGGTGGGCAGGCCGACTCCTTCGGAAATGTATTCCTGGAGCCTGATTTTTTTACGCAGAGAGTCGTCGCGCACGAGATCCGGAACGGAACAGCCAAGGTCTGCTGCCATTTTTTCGACCAGGGTGTAGCGCTCCGGGTGGACCGCGGAGGCATCAAGCGGATGGGCTGCATCGCGAATGCGGAGGAAACCCGCCGCCTGCTCGAAGGCCATGTCTCCGAGGCGCGGAACTTCCCTCAACTGGGCGCGGGAGGTGAAGCCGCCGTTCGCAGTGCGGTAGGAGATAATGTTTTCCGCAAGGGAATTGCTGAGACCGGAAACATAGGCGAGCAGGTGCTTGGAGGCGGTATTGAGCTCGACCCCGACGCCGTTGACGCAGCTCACAACCGTGTCATCGAGGGAGGTTTTGAGGGCTCGCTGGTCGACATCGTGCTGGTACTGGCCGACGCCGATGGCTTTCGGGTCGATTTTCACCAGCTCAGCAAGGGGATCCATCAGACGGCGGCCGATGGAAATGGCTCCGCGCACGGTGACGTCCTCATTGGGGAACTCCTCGCGGGCGGCCTCGGAGGCGGAATAGATCGAGGCTCCGCTCTCATTGACCATGACGACCTGGATAGAGGCGGGGAGCTTGAGTTTTTTTACAAAGGTCTCGGTCTCGCGGGAGGCCGTACCGTTGCCAATGGCAATGACCTGAATGTCGTGCTTCTTGATGAGCCCGGCGACTTCGACGGCAGCCTCGTAGGCCTGGCTGTTAGAGCCGGCGGTGCAGTGCAAGACGGTGTGGTGGAGGAGGTTGCCCTGAGCGTCGAGGACGACGGTCTTGCAGCCGGTGCGGAAGCCGGGGTCGATAGCAAGGGTGCGCTTGCGGCCGAGGGGCGAAGCGAGCATGAGTTCGCGGAGGTTGTCGGCAAAGACTTGGATGGCCGTCTCATCGGCGCGTTTTCTCCCGAGCAGGCGCATTTCCGTTTCCATGGAGGGCATGAGCAGGCGCTTGCAGCCATCTTCGGTGGCAAGCCGAATCTGCTCTGCGCACTCCCCTTTTCCGGTCATCCAGATTGGGACGGCGATGTGTGAAACGCGCTCCAGCGGCACCTCGATGCGCATGAACAGGAAGGCCTCCTTCTCGCCGCGACGGATGGCGAGCATGCGGTGAGAGGGGATGGATTTGAACGACTCGGACCACTCAAAGTAGTCGCGGTATTTCGCAGCGTCCGTCTCCTCTTCCTTCCCATACATGATCTTCGAGGAGACGCTGGCCTCCTCCTCGTAAACCTTGCGCACCTGCCCGCGCAGAGTGGCATCGTCCGCGACGCGCTCGGCGATGATGTCGCGGGCGCCGGCAAGGGCGTCCTCGGCGGTGGTAACCTCCTTTTCTGGGTCAATATATTTCGCAGCCTCTTCGGCGGGGTCGGCGTTTTGGTTTTCGAAAAGGAAGTCGGCGAGAGGCTCAAGGCCGCGATCAAGGGCTTTCGTGGCGCGGGTCTGGCGCTTCGGCCGGAAGGGAGCGAAGACGTCCTCAAGGGCGGTGATGGTGAGGGCGGCCAAGACCTTTTTCCTCAGCTCATCGGTCAGGAGTTTGCGCTCATCGAGGGATTTCAGGATGGTGGCGCGGCGAGAATCCAGCTCCGCGAGCTGCACCATGCGATCGCGGATCGCCTGGATCTGCACCTCGTCGAGCATGCCGGTGACCTCTTTCCGGTAGCGGGAGATGAATGGAATGGTCGCGCCCTCTGCTAGGAGCTTGGCGGTGGCGGCGACGGAGCAGAGCTTGATGCCGGTCTCGCGGGCGATGAGTTCGAGATGGGCTTGGGAGGATTTTTCGGGAGTGGCTTCGGACATGATTCAGGGCAGGGAAATTACCTGCGAAATCGCTCCCGAAGCAAGCGGCATGAGACGCCAAAACGAAATCCGAGGATCGACCTTCAAGCTAGCAATTTCCTGACCGTGGCCAGATCCTTCTTGGCCAATGCCGCGACAAACGCCGGCAGCTTCTCCGCGAGTTCCTGCGGCTCGATATTATGGCTGCCCTTGCGAAGCTGCACCTCAAGACCCGCAACCTCGAGAGGAGCGATCGTTTCCGCGAGCTGGTGGTAACTCAGCTTCTCGAAATACTTGGTGAAAACGGCGATCTCGCGGCCGGTTTTCGACTCCGCAGCAATGGTTTTCCCAATCGGTAGCATCCCCAGTGCGGCAAGTGACACGCCACCGATAAAATCCCTAAGCTCCAAAGCATGAGATTATTTGTTGGCCTCCGCATGTCAAAGAATCACGCAAATCCGATCCCGGGCAAAAAAAGTGCCGCCAGGAAACCGCGGCAAATGTGGACAAACTACCGTTGCTCCGATCAAGGCCTGGCGGGGTTCGCCTGCCATACCTCCACGGCTCCTGACAGCGAGGGAAAGGAAACCCGGCGGCGGCAGACCCGCAAGGAAAAATGTGAGGTGTGTATGGAGCGCGGCTTTGCAAGCCGCTTCCCTGCGCGCACAACCACGCCTTTCGTTCCGAAAAAATCGGAAGAGGGGTTGTTCGAGAACATGGGCTTGATGCGGGCCGTGAGAAAGCGGCTTAAAAAGCCGCGCTCCCTATCAGCTTTCCCAGCTTCGCACCCGCAGCGCCTCAGCGGCGGCGCGAGCCTCGGCCTCTTTCTTGCTCTTGCCCTTGCCAGTGGCGAGGAGCTTTTCCTGCCAGATCACTTCCGCTTGGAAAACCCGCCGATGATCCGGCCCACTCTGGTTGAGAATCTGGTAGATCGGCGCGACAGGATGAATCGCCTGCAAGCATTCCTGGAGCTCTCCCTTGGGGTTCTTTTCATCCGGGCTTTCCACCATCCCTTCGATCTCGGCCTCGAACAGTCGCAGGATCAACTCCTTGGCCGCCGGTTGCCCGGAATCCAAATAGACAGCGCCGATGAGGGATTCGAAGGCGTCTGCGAGGGTGGAAAGCCTGCGCCGCCCGCCCGTCGCCTCCTCGCCTTTCCCGAGCAGCACGTAATCTCCCAAATAGATCATCATCGCAAACCTCGCCAACGCCCTGCGCGAAACGACCCTAGACCGGAGCTTCGTCAGGTGCCCTTCGCTGGAGTCAGGGAAGAGCTTGTACAGCGCCTCGGTCACGACCAGTTGCAGCACCGCATCGCCGAGAAACTCGAGCCTCTGGTTGTCAAAGTGCGGTTGCTGAGACTCGTATGCGAGACTGGGATGAGTCAGCGCCTCGGCCAAAAGGAGCGAGTTGCGAAACTTGTATTGGATACGGCTTTCCAGCGGTTGCATCGGCGGTTTCCCGGTTATCACCTCTTTCCCCGCTTCCGGTAACCTTACCGGAGGCGGGGAAAAAGGTGGGGTGATCGACGGGGCTCGAACCCGCGACAACCAGAATCACAATCTGGGGCTCTACCAACTGAGCTACGACCACCATTCAGGGGGCGGCAGGCTTATAACAGCCACCCCGCCTTGAAAAGGGAAAAATCACCTCATGCCGTTAAATCATCAAGCGCATCCTCTAGCTTGCGGAAACGGAAGCGGAAACCAGCTTGTTCGAGTTTTTTCGGAACGGCGCGCTGACCGGCGAGCAGGGCTCCCGCGAAATCGCCCAGCACGAGCTTCAGAGCAAAGCCCGGCACCGGCAAGAACACCCACCGCCCGACCGCCTTGGCGAGCTTGCGGGAGAGATCCGCGTTCCGTTCCGGCTCGGGTGCAGTGCCGTTGACCGGCCCGAACATCGTCTCACTGTTGATCGC